>JADMIO011260246.1_pt1 | contig 81574 bp, 84 predicted proteins | sample 8958161 | NCBI WGS metagenome assembly JADMIO01 (sample SAMN16585339, study PRJNA669376) | soil metagenome | isolation source: Crop rotation soil | place: USA: Cullars Rotation, Alabama | collected 2011
CGCGACAACTTGTCCACGTGGAATTCTAAGCTTAGGATCCCAATGTGCTGGAAAGTGCATCGACCAGCTGAAGGCGATCTCACCGCTGCCGCTGATCAACATGCTGCCGGAGCTGGAGCGCGCCTTCAAGGACATGGGCGTCGGGCGCGTCGGCATTCTGGGGTCAGGCGTAGTGATGGAGTCGCGCTTTCATGGCGCGGTGAAGTCGGTCGAGATCGTTGCGCCGAGGGGCGCGGATTTCGAGGAAGCAGGCCGCCGCTATCTGGCGTTGGCGACGGCGGGCGTCGCGACAGACGAGGATCGGCGCTTCTTCCATGAGGCCGGCAGGAAGCTGGTGAAGGAGCAGGGCGCGGATGTTGTCGTGCTGTCGGGGACTGACCTGTTCCTGGCGTTCGACGGGGCGAAGCTCGACTACCGGCTGGCCGATGCGGCCGAGATTCATATTGGCGCCATTGTTCGCGCCGGGATGCAGGATGTGCCATGAGTAACCGCATTGACGCCGGCTTCGGCGCTGAGGGCAGTGTGCGACAGATGATGGCCGAAGTTGCAGGCGCTGACTGGTCGCCTTCGTCCTGGCGCGCGAAGCCGGCGCAGCATATCCCGGGGGATTATCCCGATCCGGCGGCGCTGGCGGCTGTCGAGAAGACGCTGTCGACCTATCCGCCGCTGGTGTTTGCCGGCGAAGCGCGGACGCTGACGGCGCGGCTGGCCGACGTGGCCGAGGGCAAGGCGTTCCTGCTGCAAGGCGGCGATTGCGCCGAGAGCTTCAAGGAATTCCACCCCAACAACATCCGCGACACGTTCCGCCTGATCCTGCAGATGGCGGCGGCGATGACGTTCGCCGGCGGCAAGCCTGTCGTGAAGGTCGGGCGCATCGCGGGGCAGTTCGCCAAGCCGCGCTCCGCGCCGATCGAGGAGATCAACGGCGTCACGCTGCCTTCCTATCGCGGCGACAACATCAACGGCATGGAGTTTACGCCTGAGGCGCGTGCGCCGGATCCGCAGCGGTTGGTGCAGGCTTACCTGCAGTCCGCGTCGACACTGAACCTGCTGCGGGCGTTCGCGCAGGGCGGCTATGCGAGCCTGGCCAACGTGCATCGTTGGATGCTCGGGTTCGTAGACCGTTCTCCAGCGGGGGAGCGGTACAGAGCCCTTGCCGCACGCATCACCGACGCGATGCAGTTCATGGCCTCCTGCGGCATCACGCCGGAGACGACGCCGGCCCTGTCGCAGACGGAGTTCTATACGAGCCACGAAGCGCTGCTGCTCGGATACGAGCAGGCGATGACGCGGGAAGACTCGACGCGTCCGGGCGAGTTCTACGACACCTCGGCGCACATGGTGTGGATCGGCGACCGCACGCGGCAGCCCGATCACGCGCATGTCGAGTTCTGCCGCGGCATCCGCAATCCGATCGGCATGAAGTGCGGGCCGTCGCTGAAGCCGGACGAGCTGATCCGGCTGATCGACATCCTCAACCCGGAGAACGTTCCCGGCCGGCTGACGCTGATCGCGCGGTTCGGATCGGACAAGGTGGCCGAGGGCCTGCCGAAGCTGGTGCGGGCGGTGAGACAAGAAGGTCGTACCGTGGTGTGGTCGTCGGACCCGATGCACGGCAACGTCGAGAAAACCAACTCGGGCTACAAGACGCGGCCGTTCGACCGCATCCTTACAGAGGTGAAGCAGTTCATCGACGTGATCGAAGCGGAAGGCGCGCATCCCGGCGGCGTACACCTCGAGATGACCGGGCAGGACGTGACGGAGTGCACCGGCGGCGCCACGCAGATCACCGCGATGGACCTGCAGGACCGCTACCACACGCACTGCGACCCGCGGCTGAACAACGAGCAGGCGCTGGAACTGGCTTTCCTGATCGCGGAAAAGCTCGCGGCGGGGCGGAAGGCGTAACGAGGGAGAGCGGCATGAGGCTGGTGATCGGTCTGGGCGTCTTCGCGCTGGCCGCAGGTTGCGCCACGACGCCGCCTGTGCCGCCCAAGCCGCCGACGCCGGCGGAGATGCTGACGGCGGGGCCGTGGGATTGCCAGACGATGGCCGGACCGGCGACGCTGCACATGAAGCCGACCTACAAGGCCGATGGAACCGCGACGATCGATCTGCAGATCAGCGGCAGCGGTGGGGCCTTCCAGATCGAGGCGGCGGGGACGGCTGACGGCAAGTGGCAGCTGCTCGAGGGCGACACGAAACTGCAGCAGACGCTGAGCGGCCTGAAGCTTTCGAGCGTGAAGCTCAATGGGTCGGACATGGATACGGCCCAGGCGCAGGGGATGATCGGGCCCTATATCGCGGGGCAGTCGACGACCGGCCCGGTGACTATTACGCCGACCAGCCTGGAGCTTGGCGGCGACGCCAAGACGACCTGCACGCGGCCCGCCCCGACGTCAGCGAAGAAGTAGCTTCCCGGCCATAGGCCAAATGAAATCGGCGTAGGGCGGTTGCCTCCTTGCGCGGCCTCTCCCATGTGTGGGGGCTGTTCGCGGCGGCAGCCTGATCGGGATGGGACAGATGACCAAGAAATTCAGGCTCAGCGCCGACCAGATCAAGCCGGTCGCTCCCGGACGTGGCGCGTGCATCTGCAGCGACATGATCACGGTCACCGGCCGGCCGGTGGGGTTCATGTACAGGCAGCGCACGCCTGACGGTCCGCATGACAGCGGCTGGCGTTTCCTCGCGGGCACCGAAAGCCAGGACTACATGGACGAGGAAAGCAATCACGGCGTCTACGACGTCAACACGATCGTCAACTACGACCCGACGATCATCCCGCATCTCGATGCGCCGCCGGGAAGCGTGTTCGAGCGCAAGCCGGGCTCGCGCAACTTCATCGTCGTGACCGACTGGTCGCCGCCCGACGACTAGAGAAACACAAGCAAGCGCGCACAAGACGCGCGGAACACTCGCCATGACAGCCGCCTCCCGACTGCCCGCCTGGGCCAATCCCAAGGACATGATCGATCTGGTGCGGCTCGCCGTGCCGGTGGCGCTGTCGCGTGCGTCGTTCATGCTGATGGGCCTGACGGATTCGATCCTGCTGGGGCGCTATCATCCGGGCGAGCTGCCTTACGTGCTGAACGGCTGGCTGCCGATCGGCGTGATGTTCGGCTTCGGCATGGGGCTGATGATCGGCGTGCAGGTGCTGACGGCCGAGCTCAACGGCTCCGGCAAGGGTGCGGAGACGGGGCGCATCTTCCGGCGCGGGCTATGGGTGGCGCTGGCCTATGGCGTGATCGCGATGCTGGTGTGCATCGTGGTGGCGCGGCCGCTGCTGGACCTGGTCGGGTTCGACGAACAGCTGGCGGAAGCGACGACGGCGTGCACGCACATCCTCGCCTACGGCGCCATCGCGCACATGGTGGGCCTGGCGGGGCAGTCGTATCTTGAGGCGCTGCGGAAGCCGAACATCGCGACGGCAATCAACATGTCGGCGGTGGTGGTCAACGCCATCGTCGGGCTGATCCTGGTGCCGGAGCATGGCGCGATCGGCGTGGTGTGGGCGACCACGGGTTCGCGCTTCTTCATGATGGTGTGCTTCCTGATCGCGGCGCTGGCGCTGACGCCGGCGCTCAAGCGTGCGCCCAAGGGGCCCGCGGACGAGTTCCGGCGGCAGAACATGGTGGGCATCGGCACCGGCGTCGCCAACATCGCCGAGTGGGGATCGTTCAACCTGACATTCGTGATCGCCACCAAAGTCTCGATCGATGCGGGCACCATTTACGGCCTGACGGTCCAGATGATGGGCGTGATCTTCATGATCTATGTCGGGCTCGGCACGGCGACGTCGGTGCGCGTGGCCGAACGCTATGGTCGGGGAGAGTTCCGGGCGGTGCAGGAGGCGTCGCGCCTCGGCGCCGTCGCCTCGACGCTTGTCGGCATCGTGCTGGCGCTGATCCTGTGGCTGCTGCGCGACCCGATCGCCGTTACCTGGCTCAACGGATCGGAAGCCGCCTCTGCCGGCGCGCACATGGTTCCGACGCTGGCGGCGATGCTGGCGGCGGCTGCGTTCGTCTCGATCTTCGATGGACTGCAGGGCGTGGGCTCGATGGCGCTTCGTGCGCAGGGCGTCATCTGGACGCCGACGGCGATTCACATCGGCTCGTACATCCTCGTGATGCTGCCGCTGTGCGCGTGGCTGGCGCTCTCTCTCGGCTACGGCGTCTGGGGCGTGTTCATCGGCATCTCGATCGCTTCGGTGCTGGCGGGCTCGGCGCAGATCGGCGCGCTGGAATGGATGGGGCGGCGCGGCGTGAAGTTCGGCCGCAAGATCGATCCGGCGGCGGTGGCGGCCGCATCGGCGCACTGAAACGAAGACGGGCCCGATCCTGCGATCGGGCCCGTTTGAAAAACGCGGTCTGAAAAAATCTCTACTTCAAATCCTTCATCGCAGCCGCCGGCTTGAAGGCCGCGGTGGTGCGTTGCGGTATCTGGATCGCCTTGCCGGTGGAGGGGTTGCGGCCCTCGCGTGCGGCGCGGGTCTTCGCCACGAAAGTGCCGAAGCCGGAGACGGCGACTTGCTGGCCGCTGCGCAGGTTAGCGGTGATCGTGTCGAAGACGACGTCGACGACGCGGCTGGCTTCGGTCTGCTTGAGGCCGGTCGAGTCGGCGACGGCCTTGATCAGGTCTGACTTGTTCATGAGATCCCCTCCGAATGAATGAGGGCCCGCCGCGCGACAACGGCAAACTGGGGCTCGCACCGCCGGAAAATGCCGGCGTCGGGCCGAATGAAGGCCCCCAAGTCTCGATTCTTCAAGCCGAAAAACGCGAGAATGCCTCGCGTCAGCGGCCTAAATCCCGAGAATCCACCCTTCTTCGGTCTCCGCGGCGGTCTGGTCCGCCGCGCTGAGCGCGTGGTCGGGCTTGAAGAGAGCGCTCATCTTTCCGCTCGCGTCACGTTCGGCGAGCCACTCCGCGAGCTGGCGCACCTGCGCTTCGTCGCGGATCTCCGCGGCTTCGGGTTTGGCGGCGCCCATGCCGCGCAGCACTTCGGCGGCGACGATGCGGACGCCTTCGAGGTCTTCTTCACCGATGGCCTTGAGCGGCAGCTCGAACGGCCACACGCGCATGTCCGGGAATTTTTCCTGCAGCTTCGCAAGAGCGGGAACGCCGGTCATGGTCTGGCCGCCGACGGCGCCGGCGTAGGCGATCTTCCACACCGGTTGCGGCCGCGCTTTCTTGGAGGCGGCGGCGCGCTGTTCCGTGACGCGGAATTCCGGGATGTCGCCCGGGCCGTGCTCGCGCGTCTTCTTCACCGACAGCGTGGTGAGCTCGTCCTTTTTCGAGCAGCCCCAGAACGGGAAGGGGCCGTTGGATATGAGACGGTTCATCCGCGCCGCGAGAGCGAAGCGGTTGTTGGAGTTGTCGGGCTTGTCCTTCATCTCCTTGGCGAGGAAATCGCGCATGCCTTTCCACGGCGCGCCCGGCAGCTTGAGCGCCGCAGACGTGCCGGCCGGGAAGCCGAGCGGGAAGTCGACGGCAAGCAGCACGCGGTCGCCGCGCTTCAGGCAGCGGGCGAGCAGGTCGCTCAGCTCCTCGACGGCTTTTGCGCGCGTGGGCGGGTTCGACGCCTTGAAGGAAAGCTTCAGGCGCGCGTCGGGCGTCAGCGCGCCGACCCAGATCGAGTCCGCGCCCGTGGTGGGCTTGGAGGCGGCGCTCCAGGCCGCGACCACGTAGCTGTCAAACAAGCGCGCCATCTGGCGAAGCTCCATTGTGGACCGCGAAAGGCGCGGCCGGGTCGACACACTCACCATGAAAGGTGGATCGGCGCAGATAGGCGCCCAAGGACAGATTACGAGATGCCGGCCGTATAAACTAGGCCAGTTTGACCAGCATCTTGCCGGTATTTCCGCCCGAGAAGAGGGCCAGGAAGGCGTCGGGCGCCTTCTCGATCCCCGTCATAACGGTTTCCTCGTAGGTGATCTGGCCGGACTGGATCCAGCCAGCCATCTCCTTCTGGAAGGCCGCCTGCTGGTCGAAATAGCTGAAGACCAGGAAGCCCTGGATCTTGATCTGGCGGCCGACGATCAGCGCCATGTTGAACGGGCCGGCCGGCGGTGACGTGGCGTTGTAGACCGAGATCATGCCGCAGATGGGCATCCGGGCCATCGGGTTGGCGCTGTCGATGGCGGCCGTGAGGTGATCGCCGCCAACGTTATCGAAGTAGACGTCGACGCCCTTGGGGGCCGCGGCGCGCACGGCCTTGATGAGGGGCATCGGGCCGGGCTCGAGGGCCTTGTAGTCGATGACCTCGTCGACTCCGCGATCCTTCAGCCATTTGACCTTGTCGGCCCCGCCGGCCGAGGCGACGACCCGGCAGCCTTTCAGCTTGGCGATCTGGCAGACGATCGAGCCGACCGCGCCGGCCGCGCCGGAGACGAAGACGGTTTCGCCCGGCTTGGGCTGTCCGAGCGTCAGCAGGCCGACATAGGCCGTCAGCCCGGGCATCCCGGCGACGCCCAGATAAGCCTGCTGGGGAATCGGATAGGGCGGCAGTTTCTGGGTCCCGACCGAGGCTGCGGGGCCCTGGAAGACCTCCCGCCAGCCGGCCATCGAGGTCACAAGGTCACCGGGTTTGTAATTCGGATCACGGGAGGCCACGACCTCGCCGACCGCTCCGCCGGTCATGACCTGGCCCAGTTCGAACCCCGGGGCGTAGCTTTTGGCCTCGTTCATCCGGCCGCGCATGTAGGGGTCGACGGTCATCCAGTGGTTGCGGACCCGGATCTCGCCTTCGGCCGGATCGGCCAGTTTTACCGTCGCCAGCTCGAAATCCGAGTGCTTCGGGAGCCCCACCGGCCGCGACTTGAACCGCCACTCACGAGATGTTTCAGAACCCATAAAAGCCTCCCTGCGGCGTTTGGCCGTTCGACGTGGTTTCTGGCCCGTTTAACCAGATAATCGCCGGAAGTGCATGGATTTTGCGGGCTTGAAACATCCGGTAACCTTGATTGTCCGCGCCCCGCATTGCGCTGCAGCGTTGTTCCAGTATCTCGGGTCTCAGTGAAGAGTTCCGGGGTGTCGGAGGGCGAGTGGTGACGCGTGCTGTTCAGAGCGTCGTAAATGCGACGCACGCCCTGCCGAAGGCAGGATTGAAGGTCCGGCCAGCACTCGGCGCGGCGGGCCGTATCGTCAAGGTCGGCGTTGTCGGCGCTGGCGTCTTCGGCGGCTACCATTCCCAGAAATTCGCGAACTCCCCGCACGCCAAACTGACCGGCGTTTTCGATAACCGTTTCGCCGCTTCCGCCGCCGTCGCCGCCAAGGCGGGCGAGGGTGAGGCCTTCCGTTCCTTCGATGCGCTCGCCGATGCCTGCGACGCCATCGTGATTGCTTCTCCGGCTTCGACCCACGCCGAACTCGCGCGCCGCGCGCTGGAGCTCGGCAAGCACACGCTGGTCGAGAAGCCCCTCGCGCTGACCGGCGCCGAAGCCCGCTCGCTGGCCAAGCTGGCGCTCGACAAGAACCTCATCCTGCAGGTCGGCCACCAGGAGCGTCTGGTGTTCCAGGCGATGGGCCTGTTCTCGACCGCCGAGAAGCCGAAGCGCATCGAAGCCGTGCGCGCCGGTCCGCGTTCGCCGGACGGCCGCTGCGAAGACGTCTCGGTCGTGTTCGACCTGATGATCCACGACCTCGATCTCGCGGCTGAACTGTTCGGCGGCGAAGCCGCGACGGCCTCTGCCTACGGCCGCACGGTCCATACGCAATTCCTCGACGAGGCTTCGGCCGACCTGATCTTCCCGAACGGCGTCGCCAAGCTGTTCGCCTCGCGTTGCGCGCCGCAGCGCAAGCGCACGATGCGGATCGACTATCCGTCGGGCCGCGTCGAGATCGACCTGATCACCCGCGAAGTCCGCAACGACACGCCGTTCGACATCCGCGCCGACGTCTCGGCGCTGCTGCCGGATCCGCTGGCTGCTGCCGACGAAGCCTTCCTCTCGGCTATCCAGGGTCGCAGCGTGTCGCCGGTCACCGGCGGCGTGGGCGCCCGGGCGGCTGGTCTCGCCGAACTGGTCGAGAACCGCGCGGATGTCGCAGCTGCGGCCTAGCGCCAGCTAGACGCGGTCCGCCTGATCCCCTAAAGGGCCGCATCCCTCACGGCTACGAGCCTTTCCGCGCGCTTCGCTGCGCCGACCCTTTTGCTGGAGATGTCCCATGGCCCGGAAACCGACCGCGCGCGTCGAATACGTCTCCTACGACGTGACCTACGAGGACGGCAGCCAGCGTTCCAACCGCCGCGTGCCGGCCGACCTGCTTGGCGGGCTGGAGGGCGACAAGCCGGTGCTCGAGGCGCTGCAGGAGCAGGACCGGATCATCTCGGAGAAGTCCGGAATGCCGCCGCTGGCGATCAAGTCGTTCAAGCGTAGCGGGAAATAGCTCGCCTCGAACGCGCCTTGCCCAAGGCTGTCTGAGCGCTCATGCTTCCGCCAAACAAGAGGCGGGAGGGTTGAATGCCGGATCTGGGCTCTACGGAAATGACCATGCTGTGGCTGAGCATCGCGCTCGGCCTCGTGCATCTTGCGGTCACCGCGACGGCGAGCGTCGGCGTCAAGGGACTGCCGTGGGCGGCCGGGCCGCGCGACGATCCGGGCAAGCCGCTGAACGCCATGGCCGGCCGGCTCGACCGCTCGTTCAAGAACTTCCTGGAGACCTTCCCGCTGTTCGCGGCGGCGGTGGTGATGGGCGCCATTGCCGGCAAGCATGGCGCCATGGGGGCGACTGGGGCGACGATCTATCTCTGGGCGCGGCTCATCTACATTCCGGCCTACCTGGTCGCGATTCCCTTCGTGCGGACGCTGATCTGGGCGGCCTCGCTGGTCGGGATCGTCATGGTGCTGCTGTCAGCCTGGCCCGGTATGTAGGGTCAGGTACGTAGCGCGCAGCGCTCGTATTGCCTGCTGTCGCCTGAAGGATCATGCTTCCAGGATGACGCTGCTCAAGATGCATCCGAGCCGCCGCGCCGCGTTGATGGCGCTGGGCGGTGTCGTGATGGCGGGCCGCGCCTTCGCCTCGCCGCCAGACGACACGCCGAAATCGCTCGAGCCGGAGCAGGCAACCTCCGGCGCCATGACGCCGGCGGCCATGGCGATGAAGGCGTGGCTGGACGAGTTCGGACGGCCGACGGCGCATACGATGCTGAACGGCGGCGGGCCCTTCGAGTTCATGGTCGACACCGGCGCCAACTCGACCGTGATCGCCGCCCGGCATATCGCGGCGTTGGGCGCGCCCATAGTCGGGAAAAGCGTGGTCAACGGCACGACCGGGTCCATCGAATTGCCCGTCGCGCGCATCGCCGAGCTGTCGACGGGAGCGGCGTCGGCGAAAGATCTTGATGTCGCCGTGATGCCCGAGGGATCGATCGACAGCGACGGCATCCTCGGCGCCGACATCTTCGCCGGCAAGCGGCTGACCTTCGACATCACCAACAAACAGGTGAGGGTGGAGTTCAGCGGACGATCCAACATCTACGGACCGTCGACCGGTACACGCATCACCACGGGGCGCGTGATCAACATCCGCAACGGGATGCTGGCGGAAGTGCTGGGGACGGTCGGGCGCGTCAAGGCGCGGCTGATGCTCGATACCGGCGCGCAGAGCTGCATCATGAACATGAGGATGGCGGATGAGCTGCGGCGGGTGCACCCGGCGCTGGTGCGCTATCCGAACGTGCGGGTGACGGGCGTCACCGGGCAGACGCTGATCGGCGAGTACTACGAGCTGCCCAATGTCGACATGGGCGAGGTAGCCGTGCGCGCGGCGGGCGCCGTGGCGGCGGATGCGCCGATCTTCGCGTTCTGGGGACTGGTCAAGGAACCGGCGATGATCGTTGGCGTCGACGTGTTGTCGCGGCTCAGGGGCTTCACCATCGACTACGGCGCCAAGCGGTTCGAGGCCAAACCGATGGCTGCGCTGGTTGGCAGCCTGCCGCGAAACGCCTGATTTCAGCTGTCTTTGGGGCTGACTTGCCAAGCCGCCGGGCTTCGATAAACCGGCGGCCCAACCTTTTGGTGAGTCATGACGAACAAGGTCCGCTTCGCGCCATCGCCCACGGGCAAGCTGCACGTCGGCAACATCCGCACCGCGCTGATCAACTGGCTGTTCGTGGGTTCGCAGGGCGGGCAGGTGCTGCTGCGCATCGACGACACCGACCTCGAGCGCTCGACCAAGGAGAACGAGGCGGCGATCAAGGCGGACCTGGCGTGGCTCGGGCTGAACTGGGACGAGACGTTCAACCAGTCGGACAAGTTCAAGCGCTACACCGAGGCGGCGGAAGGGCTGAAGGCCAAGGGCCTGCTCTATGCCTGCTACGAGACGCCGGATGAGCTGGAGCGGCGCAAGAAGATCGCGCTGAGCCGCGGCAAGCCGCCGGTTTACGATCGCGCGGCGCTCCAGCTTACGGCGGATGAGAAGAAGGCGTTCGAAGCCGAGGGCCGCAAGCCGCACTGGCGCTTCAAGCTGTCGGGCGGACGCGCCGAGTGGAACGACCTGGTGCGCGGGCCGCAGTCGATCGACACGTCGTCGGTGTCGGACCCGGTGCTGATCCGCGAGGACGGCTCGTTCCTCTATACGCTGCCGTCGGTGGTCGACGACGTCGACGCGAAGATCACGCACATCGTGCGCGGCGAGGATCACGTCACCAATTCCGGCGCGCAGATCGAGATCTTCCGGGCGCTGGGCGGGACTGTGCCGGAGATGGCGCACATGCCGCTGCTGATCGGCGCGGACGGGCAGGGGCTGTCGAAACGGCTGGGCTCGCTGTCGGCGCAGCAATTGCGGGAAGAGGGCGTTGAGCCGATGGCGATCGTGTCGCTGCTGGCGAAGCTGGGGACGTCGGATCCCATCGCGGCGCGTGCGAGCGTGGCGGAGCTGGCGAAGGAGTTCTCGTTCTCCAAGATCGGCCGGGCGCCGGCGCGGTTCGACGAGCAGGAACTGGCGGCGCTGAACGCGCAGATCATCCACGCCATGGATTTCGCGGCGGCGAAGCCGCGGCTGGAGAAGCTCGCCTATGGCGACAAGGCCACCGAGGCGTTCTGGACGACGATCAAGGCTAACCTCGTCGTGTTCGGCGACGCGCAGCTGTGGCTGGCGGTGGTCTATGGCGGCGGCCTCAAGGGTCCGGAGCTGACCGAGGAAGAGCAAGCCTTCGTGGGTGAAGCCGTGAAGCTGTTCCCGGCGGGCGAGATCACGCCGTCGACCTGGCATGACTGGACCGAGGCGGTGAAAGCCGCGACCGGCAAGAAGGGCAAGCAGCTCTACATGCCGCTGCGCCGCGTGCTGACCGATCAGGAGCGCGGGCCGGAAATGGACAAGATGCTGATGCTCATCGGCGCGGATCGCGCGCGGGCGCGGCTGGTTGAGGCGGCGCCTTAAGGCTTCAGCCGCGTAACGGCGCAGCAGCCGGCGACGCCCAGGTACTCCACGTCCGGACGCGCGCAGAATTCCGAAACGGCCTGATGGACACTGCAGACCTTCGGGTCGCGGTTACGCGCATCGTTGAAGTCGTGGAAGATGATCAGCGAGCCTTTGCGCATCAGCTGCGGCAGCTGCGCAACAAAGGCGCGGTTGGCGTCGAGGCCTGGATCGAAGTCGACGAAAGCGAAGCCCATTTTCTTGCCGCGGCTGATCATGCTGGCCGCCATGGCGGAGGCTTCGCCGGGCAGGACAGCGTGGCAGGCTTCGAGGCGGCGCTCGACGATGTGCTTGCGGGTGATCTGCTGGAAGTTCGGATCGATCTCGACGGAGTAGACGCGCCGGCCGCGGCGGGCGTTGATCGCCGCCTCGCAGAGGAAGCTGGTGGAGAGCCCCCACGCCGAGCCGAACTCGATGATATCGCCCTGCGCGAAGTGCGCGGCTTCGTAGATGGCGAGCGCGTCAGCGGGCCGGAGATAGCCGTCGATGTCGGCGCGCAGGAGGCCGCCCAGCGTCTTGATCTCTGTGATGGCGCGATGGCCTTCGTCGACGAAAGGCGTGGTGTAGGCGTAGATCGGCTGCCAGGCTGCGATGACGCCGGCCTGTGCAACGGACGGAACGGACGAGGGCGTGCGGGCGAGCGGTTGCGGCGACGGCGGCATGAGGCGGTTGCGGATGCGATCCGTCCACCACCCCGTGGGCGTCATGGCGGACGCTGGGGCGCGCTGCTGCAGTGGAACGGGTGGCGGAGGCGGCGCGTCGGGCGCCGGGCCGCGTGCGAAGTCGCCGGAGAAGTTCGCAAGCACGGCCGCGAAGCTGGGGTAGTCATTGGCGAGAGCTTCCGGCGGCAGGGCCCGCAGCGCTTCGCGGAAGGCGCCCATGGCGGCGACGCGGTCGGCTTCTTCCGGCAGGTCGGCGCGTTCGAGCACCATGAACATTTCGTGCTCGCCCTGCCAGGGCGGCGTGAAGCTGCCGAGACGGAAGGGCAGCACGCCCATGGCGCTGAAGCCCGCGAAGATCTCCAGCAGCGAAGCCGGCGTGAACACCCAGCAGTGGCAATCGACGTAAACATCGCTGTCGGCGACGATCTGCGCCATGCCCAGGCCTTCCTTCAGGCGCGGGCCGGACAGCGCTGCGCCGACATTGTGCTCGTCCTTGATGACGGCGCTCTCGTCCTTCGCGAAGTGGACGTGCTGGTCGAAGATCTGCTGCGGGCTCGGGCGCTTCGCCTTGGTGACGTAGGCGTTGACGAACTCCGCCATCGAGCTGGTGCGACGGTAGATGTCGAAGGTGCGGCGCCGGTCCGGAATGGCGAGGTAGAGCAGGCCGCCGGGCTTCAGCACCGAAGCGAGTTCGTTGAGCCAGCCGATGACGTTCGGCACATGTTCGATGACGTGGCTGGCGACGACGTAGTCGAACGTGCGGCCGTCCGGGAAGCAGTCGCGCAGCTGCTTGCCGCCCCAGATGACGTCGACCGGCAGAATGGAGTCCGGCGGCACACCGGCGTCGTGGGAATAGTTGGCGCGGAGCACGTCGACGTCGGCATGGTCGACATAGAGGACGTCGGATTCGCTCTTGCGGACGGCGGGGCGGTTCAGTGCGCCGATCTCGAGGCCCGACAGCCGCTTGAGATCGAGGCCGGCGAGATAGCGGTTGCGGCGCGCGAGGTCCCACTCGTTGCGTGGCATGCCTTCGCTGTAGTCGGGTGGCGCTGTGCTCGCATCGGCCATTGTCACCTCTTCAGCGGCAGGGCCGCCGGCTTGCGCAGCAGCGGGTAGAGCGCATTCATGGTGCGCGGGAATTGCCAGAGGCCGTGACGCATGGAGCGCTTCATCGTGCCCCAGCCGATGGGTGTTTTCATGAGAACGGCAAAGCGGCGCATCAGTTTCACCGAGAGCTCGCACTGGTCCCAGCGCTGGTGCGGGAAGTGGCGGTGGTATTCGGCGACGGCGGCGCCGTAAAAGCGCGGCGCGATGATGTCGCGGATGTAGTAGCGGACCAGTTCGCGGTCGTCGGGGAACATGTCGATCAGCTTGCTGGCGTAAATGTCGCGGCTCTTCCACATGCGGTCCGAGAAGGCGCTGGAGGTGGGGTGGCGGCGATAGCGCACCAGCGCTTCCGGGATAAAGGCGTTCAGCCAACCGGCGCGGAACACCCGCAGGAAGAAGTCGTCGTCCTCGTAGCCCGACAGCCGTTCGTCGAAGCCGCCGACTTCATCCATCGCCTTCTTCCGCACCATGGCGGCGGAGGGGAAGATGAACATGTCGGCTGCCAGGAGGTTGAAGATGTCGACCTTGGGGTGCTGCACGCCGGGGTGCAGCGTGCGCAGCGTTTGCAGGGCGACCATGTTGCCCTCGCTGTCGATCTCGTCGATGTCGCTGTAGGTCCAGCCCATGCGGCTGTCGTTGACCAACGGCGCAGCCAGCTTCTCGAGATGCATCGGCGCCCAGATGTCGTCATGGTCGATGAAAGCAAGGAACTCGCCCTTGGCCTGCGTAGCGGCGAGGTTGCGGGCGGCGGACTGCCGCTTGTTCGGCTGGTGCAGCAGGACGATCGGGAAGGGCGCCTTGATGGCCTTCACCACCTCGACCGATTTGTCCTTTGACGCGTCGTCGATGACGATCAGTTCGACGGGCGGCAGGGTCTGGTTGATGACGCTCTCGATGGAGGCCGCAACGTAGCGCTCGCCGTTGTAGACCGGCATGATTGCGCTGACCGTCGGCGCCATGAACACTTCCCCCTGTAACCCCAGCACGCAGGGGCGACCGTTGCGCGGCCGCCCCGATATAACGCGGGGGAAACGGGGCAAGTCAACGCCACAACCCGGTGAAGGCGTCAGCCCTTCGCGGCCTTCTCGATGTCGGCGAGGACGATCTTCTTCATCTTCATCATCGCCTGCATGGAGCGGCCGGTCTTGTCGGTCTTGAAGATCTCCAGCATCCCGCGCGGGACGATCTGCCAGGAGAGGCCGTACTTGTCCTTGAGCCAGCCGCACATGCTCTCGGCGCCGCCATCGGCGGTCAGCGAGTTCCAGAAATGGTCGACCTCGGCTTGCGTGTCGCAGAAGACGTAGAACGAGACGGCCTCGGTGTACTTGAACTGCGGACCGCCGTTCAGCGCCATGAATTTCTGGTTCTCGATCTGGTACTCCATCACCAACGGCCGCCCATCGGGATAGCGCTGGGTCGAGGTGATCTCGCCCTTGCCGAAGACCTGCAGATAGAACTTCACCTGATCCTCGATGCGGTCGTCGCACCACAGGCATGGGGTGATGGAGATGTTCGGCATGGCTGGCTCCTGTTCGTTTTATCGATAACCTTATGGTTATATATTGCGCACGCGTTTGCGCGTCAACAGGCAGGCGCGCGGATTATTTCGGGCGTCGCGACTGCCGCTTCGGCGAGGCCAGCTTGATGACCAGCTGGTGCTTCGCCTTCGGATCGAGCCGCCAGCCATTGTCGAGCAGGGCGAGCGAGATCAGCGTGTCGATGTCGGGATCGTCGAGCTGCGCGGCGTCGGTGATGCGGATCGAGCGGACGACAGCGCCCGATCCTTTCAACAGCTGCTTCGGATCAGGCAGCTGCGCGCCCGCCAGGAAGAACAGGTTCAGCCAGCGCGGATAGAGCGCGATCGACAGCGGCGCTTTCCCGGATCGGTCGTCCTGTTTGAAGCCGATCGCGAGATAGCTGTAGTTGTCGTAAACCATCATCACGGCGCCAGGCAGACGCCGCTTCATGTGGGCCAAAGCCTTGCGCCCCAGCTTCGCCATCTCGGGCGTGAAGCGGTCGAAAAAGACGTCGAGCTGCTGCTGTGCGCTAACCATCGCCCACCACGCTAGCGTTATGGCGCGTACCCGTCAGCCGTGCGATAAAGGTCATCCGCGGGGTGTGGGACCCATATTTTCGGGAACCGGGACGCCCCTCCGCACATTTTGACGTGGTTTGAAAGGAAGCGCTCCCCATGGCTGACACGAAGAAAGTCGCAGAAGATGCCGACGACCTGCGCGATGCGCTCCGCCGCGTGGGCGAAGATGTCGCCGAACTCTCGGCCAAGGCCCGCCGCGTGGGCGCGCGAGCCTCCGAAGCGGTCAGCGATTTCGCCGAAGAGGCGAGTGACCGCAGCCGGAAATACGCCGGCTACGCGGTGAAGCAGGTGAAGGATCACCCGGTGACGTCGCTTGCTGTCGGCGCGGCCGTGGGCGTGATCATCGCCGCCGTGCTGATGCGCCGCCGCGACTAGGCGGCGGCTGCCTTACCCGTCATCGCGAGAGCTAGCGCCTCCGCTACCTTGATGCCGTCGACGGACGCCGAGAGGATGCCGCCGGCATAGCCTGCGCCTTCGCCGGCGGGGTAGAGGCCTTTGGTGTTCAGCGACTGGAAGTCGGCGCCCCGCGTCATGCGGATGGGCGAGGACGTGCGAGTCTCGACGCCAGTCATGATGGCGTCGTCCATCGAGTAGCCGCGGATCTGGCGGGCGAAGGCGGGAAGCGCCTCGCGGATGGCGGTCGTCGCGTAGTCGGGCAGGCATAGCGAGATGTCGGTCGGTTTGACGCCGGGCTTGTAGCTGGGGGTGACGTCGCCGAGGTGCGTCGAGGGGCGGCCGGCTAGGAGGTCGCCGACGAGCTGACCCGGGGCGTTCCAGTCCGAACCGCCGGCGCGGAAGGCGGCTTCCTCCCAGTGACGCTGGAAGGCGATGCCTGCAAGCGGGTTGGTACGGACGTCTCCCGGGAAGTCGTCAGGCGTGACACCGACGACGATGCCGGAGTTGGCGTTGCGTTCCTTGCGTGAGTACTGGCTCATGCCGTTGGTCACGAGCCGGCCGGGTTCGGATGCAGCGGCGACCACCGTTCCGCCCGGGCACATGCAGAACGAATAGACCGAGCGGCCGTTCGAGGCGTGATGCGCCAGCTTGTAGTCGGCGGCGCCGAGGATCGGGTGGCCGGCGGCGGGGCCGAAGCGGGCGGTGTCGATGATCGACTGCGGATGCTCAATGCGGACGCCGATGGAGAAGGGCTTGGGTTCGAAGTAGACGCCGCGCTCGTGCAGCATCTCGAACGTGTCCCGCGCCGAGTGGCCGAGCGCCATGACGACGTGGCTGGCGGCGATCTCCTCGCTGTTGGCGAGACGAATGCCGATGACATGACGTTCGCCGCGGCGTTCTTCCACGATCAGGTCGGTGACGCGGCTTTCGAAACGGATCTCGCCGCCAAGCGCGATGATCTTCTCGCGCATGTGCTCGACCATGGAGACCAGGCGGAAGGTGCCGATGTGCGGCTTCGAGACGTAGAGGATTTCCTCCGGCGCGCCGGCCTCGACGAACTCGGTCAGCACCTTGCGCCCGAGATGGTTGGGGTCCTTGATCTGCGAATAGAGCTTGCCGTCGGAGAACGTGCCCGCGCCGCCTTCGCCGAACTGCGCGTTGCTCTCGGGGTTCAGCTCGCGGCGGCGCCAGAAGGCGAAGGTGTCCTTGGTGCGCTCGCGAACGATCTTGCCGCGCTCCAGGATGATGGGGCGGAAGCCCATCTGGGCCAGGATCAGTCCGGCGAAGAGACCGCACGGGCCCATGCCGACGACGACAGGACGTTCAGCTGACTGCGGCGCGGCGGCGACGAACTTGTAGCTGGTGTCGGGCGTGCGGCCGATCTGCTTGTCTTTCGACAGGCGCTTTAGCACAGCGGCTTCGTCCTTCACCGCGGCGTCGATGGTGTAGATCAGCTGGATCGCCGAAGACTTGCGCGCGTCGTAGGCGCGCTTGAAGATCGTGAAGCTGGTGAGGTCAGCCGAGGCGAGGGAGAGCCGCCTCAGGATCGCCGCGCGCAGGTCCGGCTCGGCATGGTCGAGCGGCAGCTTGAGCTCATGAATGCGCAGCATGCGCGACACTTTCGTTGGGGGCGACGCCACGTCGCCAGGCCAAGGATCAGGGGCGGGCTTATAGCCACGATCTGCTGCGGGTGGAAAGGGGCGCGGCGCCGCGGCTCAGCGGGCTTCCTGCGAAATCACGGTCCACGCCGCAGCCAGCTGCTCCGCGCCAGTGTTGGACCTGATCGCCGCCCAGGTCGCACGGGCCTCTGCCGCCTTGCCATTGCGTAGCTGCGCGATGCCCAGGTGAAGCAGCGCCGCCGCCTCTTCGTCCGGTTTGAGGAGCCCACGCACCAGGCCTTTGCGGATCAACTCCTCGGCTTTGGCGAAATCGCCCAGGCCGAAATACCCTTCGCCGGTCTCGGTGTAGAGAAGACCGCTGTACTTGCCCGCCGCCGCTATCTCGTTTGCGACGAGCGTGTCGCGGGCGTTTGCAGCCTCCTTGTACACGACCCGCTGCAGCTGCCGGTTGCGCTCACGCTTTTCGTCGGACGGACCGCCGAGCACGCCCGCATCAAAGAGAGGTCGAAGCGCGGCCTCGGACTCGACCCACATCTTGTTGTTGAAGGCCTGCTCGCCCAGCGTGATCTGCTCGATAGTGTCGAGCTGTACTCCGGCGGCGATCTGCACGCGGCGCACGTCGAGCAGCATGATCGCTGGTTTGAACTCCGGCGCAGCCTGCGCCTGCTCGATGGCTTGCAGAGCGAGCGGTGACGGCGGCGTCTGGGCGAAGGCCGGCGAGGCGAACGCCAGGAAGAAAATGGCCGCAGCGCAGCGTTTCATGTCTGCCCCCAAGCAAGACCAGCGAAGTGTATCACGCCCACGGCCGCGTGAACATGCGCCTGAACAAGCCCCCTTGGCGTTCCGCCCGCCAGCCCCTATCGGTGGCTGATCAGAAGATTCCCGGGAGGATGGATATGCAACTTCGCAGGACACTCGTCGCGGCCTTGGTGGGCTCGGCATGCCTCGCGCCGATGGCTTTGGCTCAAACCCCCACAGCGCCGCCGCCTGGCCCCGCGCCGCTGCAGGTCGCCAACCCGCACTACATCTCGATCCCGATGGAAATCGTGGTCAACAAGCCGGCCAAGGAGGTCTGGGCCCGCGTCGGCAAGTACTGCGACATCAGCGAGTGGCTGCAGATCGCTGCCGGCTGCAAGCTCACAGGCAATGACGGCGAGATCGGCACGGTCCGCACGGTCGGCAACGAAATCCTCGTCGGCAAGACGGAGCTGTCCTACACCTACACCCAGCCCGTGCGTGAAGGCCGGATGTACAACCTCTACCACGGCACGCTGGAAGCCCGCCCGATCGACGCCAAGACGACCAAGATCGTCTACACGCTGATGTACGACAACTCGCTCATCCAGGGCGATGACGCGGCCAAGGCCGCTGACATCGAACGCCGCAAGACCAGCTTCATGCGCGGCATGAACAACATGAAGATCCTCGCCGAAGGCGGCAAGCTGCCGCCGCCTCCGACCCCGGCCGCCCCGCCGGCCGCCGCGGCGCCGAAGCCGCAGTAGGATTTGAGCGTTTGAGATGAAGAGGGCGGGCAGCGATGCCCGCCCTTTTTGTTTGTGCTGATGCAGCCCTGCTTGTCATCCCGGCCGCAGCGAAGCGGAGAGCCGGGACCCACTCATCCGCGGGACAAGCTCGGCAATAGGTCCCGGATAGCGCTACGCGCTTCCGGGATGACATCCATGGGTGTGGTTGGAAAAGAAAAACCCCGGCTTCGAGGGCCGGGGTTCTTCCTGGCTTGTCTGTTGGACCGCAGCCTAGTTCGGCTTGCTGGCCGCTTCCTGCACGGCCTTCTCGTCGTTCGCGCGCTTGATGATGTAGGCGAGGATGTTGTCGGCCTCGCCATCCTTCAGGCTCGCCTTGAACGCCGGCATGCCCTGCGCGCCGCGCTCGCCGTCGAGAACGATCTTCTTGAAGTGCGCCGGGTCGCGCAGCATTTCGCTGTAGCGAACGTCAGGCGCGGTCGCGCCGGCCGAGGGCACCGCGTTGCGGCCGTGGCAGATGGCGCAGCTCTGGTTGTAGGACTGCTCGCCGCCGGCGACCGCCTCGTTGTTGGCCGTCAGCAGCGGCGGGTTGATCTTGGCCGAGGCCGCGACCTTCACCGTTGCAGGCATCGAGTTCGGCAACGTCGCCGTGCCACCGGGCTTGAACACCAGGATGCGGCTGTTGTTGGCCGACACCGCGCTGGTGCGCTCGACCTTCGGCGGAAGGCCGCGTGCGCCGACGAGGATCGCCACCTGCTGCTGGCCGTCGACCGTGTAGGTCGCAGGAGCGGCAACGACGCGTGCGCCGGTCGGAGCCGACCACAGCTTGTCGCCGGTCGTGGCGTTGTAGGCGACGAACTCGCCATTGTGGTTGCCGGAGAAGATCAGGTTGCCGTCCGTCGCCATCAGGCCCGACGCGCCGTACTCGGTGTTCGGGATGCGCCAGACTTCCTTGGCCTTCACCGGATCCCACGCGAGGATGTAGCTCTTCACGTTGCCGCGTTGCGGAGCGCCGGGGGCTTTATAGAGCTCCGCGCCGGCCGCGAAGTTGGTGCCGGTGTTCCAGCCGTTGGCGTTGAACTTGAAGTTGTCGACCGTCGCGTAGGCGGCGTTCGACACCGTGATCGGGATGTACACGTAGCCAGTCACCGGGCTGTAAGCCATCGGGTGCCAGTTGTGCATGCCGAGCGCGGCCGGGGCGATGATCACCGGCTTGTTGTTCTTGGAGTAGCGCGCTTCCGGGATCTCGACCGGGCGGCCCGTCTTCATGTCGACGTGCGTGGCCCAGTTGGTTTCCGGCACGAACTTCTCGGCCGAGAGCAGTTTACCCGTTTTGGCGTCGAGGATGTAGAAGAAGCCCTGCTTGGGCGCCTGCATCACCACGTGCTTCACGCCGTCCGGATACTTCAGGTCGGCGGTCATGATCGGGTTGGTGTTGTCGTAGTCCCACTCGTCGCCGGGCGTTTCCTGGTAGTGCCACTTGTACTCGCCCGTGTCGGCGTCGAGCGCGACGATGGAGGAGACGAACAGGTTGTCGCCGCCGCCGGGGCTGCGCAGCTCCTGCGCCCACGAGAGGCCGTTGCCGGTGCCGAAGTAGACCATGTTGGTCTTGGGATCGTAGACCATCGTGTCCCAGACCGTGCCGCCGCCGCCGAGCTTCCAGTAGGTGTCGCCCTTCCACGTCTTGGCGGCCATCTCCATCTGCTTGTTCTCGTACGGCTTCGCCGGATCGCCGGGCACCGTGTACCAGCGCCACAGCTCCTTGCCGGTGTCGGCGTCGAGCGCGAGGACGTAGCCGCGCACGTCGTATTCAGCGCCGGCGTTGCCGATGAAGATCTTGCCGTTGGCGATGCGCGGCGTGGCGGTGATCGTGTAGTGGCTGTCCTGCGGGACGGTCCACTTCTCCCAGACGACTGCGCCGGTCTTGCCGTCGAGCGCGATCATGCGGCCGTCGAGCGCGCCGAGATAGATCTTGCCTTTCCACGCCGCGACGCCGCGGTTGACCACGTCGCAGCAGGCGTCGGCGCCTTTCTTCTCGCGGTTCACCTTGGGGTCGTATTCCCAGAGCTTCTTGCCGGTCTTGATGTCGTAGGCCTTCACGAGGCTCCAGGCCGTCGTGAGGTACATCACACCGTCGACTATGACCGGCGTCGATTCCTGGCCGCGCTCGGTGTCGATATCGCCGTACCAGGCAAGGCCGAGGTTCTTCACGTTGGTCGTGTCGATCTGCTTGAGCGGGCTGAAGCGCTGCTCGCTGTAGTCGCGGCCGGCGGCGAGCCACGAGCCGGGCTCCTTGTCGGCGTTCATCAGCCGGACCTTGTCGACGGCGGCCGCGCCCATCGGATGGGACGTCGACGACGCGGTCGAGGCGGTCTGCGTGTTCGCCTCCTGCGTGGAGCAGCCCAGCATCAGCGCCGAGGTGGCGATGCCGACCGACAGAACGGCCAGCGAAAGCAGTTTGGCGCGCATTACAGGTCTCCTCCCAGGCGGCCGTGCTTCGGCCGCGCAATCATTGTCCGGGTGGGAATCCGTGAGAAACCCGCCCGTTTCGGCCGGTAAACTAGAGGGCGCTTCCCTCGGGGGCAATACGGACCGGGTGCGGCCTAATCCAGGGCGATGACGCGGTCGCTGAGGGCCGCCAGCGCGTCCTCCGGCGTCGACACCTCGGCCAGCAGGTCACGGAATGACGCGGGCGCGAAACCATCCTCGATGACGTGGTCGATCAGGTCGAAGAAGGGCGCCCAGTAGCCATTCTCGCTGAGGAACGCCATCGGCTTGCGGTGGAGCGACAGCTTGGCCCAGGAGAGCGTCTCGATGGCCTCCTCCAGCGTGCCGATGCCGCCAGGCAGCACGATAAAGGCGTCGGCCTCGTCGAACAGGATCTGCTTGCGCTCGTGCATGGTGTCGACAAAGCGGTGCTCCACCGTCTCCAGATGGCCTTCGATGTTCTGCAGGAAGCGGGGCATGATCCCCAGCACCTTGCCGCCGGCGGCATGGCAGCTCGTCGCCGTCTGGCCCATCAGGCCGACATTGCCGCCGCCATAGACCAGCCGCCAGCCGCGCTTGGCGATGGCTTTGCCCAGCCGCTGCGCCAGTCCGACATAGCTGGGGTCGACCCCGTTGGACGAGCCGCAATAGACCGTGACGGACTTGATGCCGGACATGGTTGCTCCTTGAAGGAGGAAGGATGCCGGGCTTCGGCTGTTGCGCCTAGGCGGGCCGGGCAGGGCTTACTGAGGTTGGCCGCCACGGACAACCTGTGGACAACCAGGTGTCAGCATCGTCGGGCGCCGTGACCTGGAAACTCTAGCGTTTCTGGCTTCCCGGCCTTAAATACCCCGCCATGGCCATGCACCCCCGCGCCGCAGCTGGCGGCAAATCAGCCGATGTCGACGCGATCGAGACGGGAGACGCCGGCATCTGGGTGTCGCTGGCGCGCATCGGGAAGGTAATGCTGAAACCGGAGCTGGCGAAGTGGCGCCCGCTGCTGGTGATCGCGCTGGTGCTGACGGTCGCGTCGAAGTTCTTCTCGGTCTACGCGCCGGTCTATTTCGGCGACGCCATCAACAAGCTGTCGGCTCCGAACCAGGCGCTGGGCGCGGTGTTCCTGCTGCTGGGCTGGTGGACGGTGGCGCGGATCTTTTCGTCCAACCTGCCTTACCTGCGGGACGCCCTGTTCGCGCCGGTCAGCCAGGATGCCCAGCGCTTCATGGCGGTGACCGCCTACGGCCACGCGCAATCGCTGTCGCTCGGCTTCCACCAGACCCGCCGCACCGGCGCCCTCAACCGCGTCATCGACCGTGGCGTGGCGGCGATCGACTACCTGATCCGCTTCCTCGGCTTCAACATCGGCCCGACCATCATCGAGCTGGCGCTCGCCGCCTTTGTGCTGACGACGCGGTACAACCCGCTCTCGGCCGTTGTCGCCATCGTCATCGTCGTGCTCTACGCGGTGTTCACTGGCATGCTGACAAACTGGCGCGTCGAACAGCGGCGCAAGCTGAACGCGGCCGACACCGAGCTGCGCGCCATGGCGGTCGACACGCTGACCAACTTCGAAACGGTGAAAGCCTTCGCCGCCGAGACGCGTGAGACCAACCGCTACGACACCGCCATGCGCACCTACAACAAGCACATGGTCGACGTGTCGCGCTCGCTGGCGCTGCTCAACGCCGGGCAGGACATCATCATGGCGCTGGGCCTGACGGCGGTGGCCGGGCTGACCGCCATGTCGGTGTTCGATGGCAAGACGCAACCGGGCGACGTGGCGGCTGTCGTCCTGATCATGGGCAACCTCTACCGCCCGCTGTCGATCCTCGGCTGGGCGTTCCGCGAGATCAAGCAGGGCGCCATCGACCTCGAGAAGCTCTACGGCCTGCTCGACATGAAGCCGGAGGTCGCCGACGCGCCGGATGCGAAAGCGCTTCAGCGCAAGGGCGGCAAGGTAGAGTTCGCGGACGTCTCGTTCACGCACGACGCGCGATCGGCGGGGCTGCAGCATGTGACGTTCGAGGTGCCGGCGGGCAAGAAGCTGGCGATCGTCGGGCCGTCGGGCTCGGGCAAGTCGACGCTGCTGAAGCTGCTGTTCCGCTTCTACGACACGGGCGGCGGCAAGGTGTTCGTCGACGGCCAGGACGTGCGCTCGCTGAAGCAGGAGAGCCTGCGCGACGCCATCGGCCTCGTGCCGCAAGAGGTCACGCTGTTCAACTCGTCCATGAAGGACAACCTCCTCTACGGCCGTCCCGATGCCAGCGACGCCGACATTCGCGAGGCTGCGCGCCGCGCGCAGCTGCTGGAGTTCATCGACAAGCTGCCCAAGGGCTGGGACACGCGCGTCGGCGAGCGCGGCGTGAAGCTCTCCGGCGGCGAACGCCAGCGCGTCGGCATCGCGCGCGCGATCCTCAAGAACCCCTCCATCCTCGTGCTCGATGAAGCGACATCTGCGCTGGATTCCGCGACCGAAGCCGACGTTCAAGCTGCCCTCGATGAAGCCGCACGCGGCCGCACCACGCTGATGGTCGCCCACCGCCTCTCTACCGTCGCAGGCGCCGACGAGATCATCGTCCTCGACGAAGGCCGCGTCGCCGAACGCGGCACGCACCAGCAGCTGCTCGACAAGGGCGGCCTCTACGCGGACCTGTGGTCGCGCCAGGCGCGGACGCGCGAGATGGTTCCAGCGGAAGTCGCCTAGCCTTTCGGCCGCTTGAACAGGAACACCTCGGACGTCGTGCAGCCGCCGAGGGAATCCGCTCCGCCGCCGCCGGTGTCGGAGCGCGTCGTGACGGTGACCAGCTCCCAGCCGTCATTGCCGTACTTGTTCAGCATGGCGTTGAGGTCTTCCGGGTCCCACTTGGCCGGGTGGCGTGGGCTGTTGTTTACGCCAGCGCCTTCGAAGCTGCGCACACGGGCAACCGAGGCGTACTCCCATTTCGTCATGTCATCTCTCCTGGACGGCGCGGACGCTAGAAGCCGCATCGCTGCCGGTCAACGCGGTTGACCGCTTTGCGGGCCGGTGCGAGGCACGGGGCAGGGGAGACCGAGCTTGCGCGCATTCGTCTTCAACATCGGCTTCTGGTGGATTTCGATCCTCTACGTGCTGCTCGCGGCTCTGCTGGCGCTGACGCCCGGCTCGACCGGCGTGCGCTGGGCGGTGAAGCGCTACTCCCGCCGCATGGTGCAGCTGATGAAGCTCGTCGGAATCCAGCCCGAAGCGCGCGGCCGCGAGCGCCTGCCGCCGGCGCCATTCATCGTCGCGCCGAAGCATTCGAGCTATGGCGACGGCTTCCTGATGTACATCCAGTTCGACGACGTCGCCTTCGTCACCGGCGACCACCTCGAGAAATTCCCGCTCGTCCCGAAAGTGCTCGAGAAACTCGGCGCCATCGTCATCAACAATTGCGGCGGCCCGGCCGCGCAGCGCGATCTCACCGCGTCCTTCGAGAAAGCCGAAGCCGACAAGCGCATCGTGCTGATCTATCCGGAGGGGCATCTCTCCAAGGTCGGCGAACACCACCGCTACCGCTCCGGCGTCTACCACATGCAGAAAGCGTCGGGCTGGCCCGTCGTGCCGGTGGCGACCTCGCTCGGCCTGCGCTGGCAGCAGGAAGACTACGCGAAATATCCGGGGCCGGCCGTCATCGAATTCCTCGACCCGATCCCGCCGGGCCTCGGCCGCGACGAATTCCTCGCGAAGCTGGAGCAAGCCGTCGAGACCAACACCAACCGCCTGATCGAGGAGGGCCGCGCCTGGGATGCAACGCACGGCATCGTGCGCCCGCCCGCGCCGCCGCCGTCAGCCGAGGCGGTCGACTAGTCCTCGCCCGGCGCTCTATATAGGCAGCACAGCCCCGGAGCCGTTGCCCATGTCCAGCGCCTACGATTTCTCCTTCACCTCCATCAAAGGCCAGCCGCTGCCGCTGTCGAGCTTCAAGGGGCATCCGATCCTCGTCGTGAACGTCGCGTCCAAATGCGGGCTGACGCCGCAATACAGCGGGCTCGAAAAGCTCTGGGCCGACTACAAGGACAAGGGCCTCGTCGTGCTCGGCGTGCCGTCGAACCAGTTCATGGGGCAGGAGCCGGGGACGGATCAGGAGATCGAGACGTTCTGCAGCCTCACCTACGGCGTCGATTTCCCGATGACGTCCAAGGTCGACGTGAAGGGCGATCATGCGCACCCGTTCTACAACTGGATGAAGGGCGAGCTGGGCAAGCCGGCCGAGCCGATCTGGAACTTCCACAAGCTGCTGGTCGGCAAGGACGGCAAGGCGATCCGCGCCTTCGATCCGCGCATCGAGCCGTTGTCGGCCGAGATCACCTCCGCCGTGGAGGCCGCGCTTTGACCACCGCTTACGATTTTTCGTTCACCGGCATCGACGGCCAGCCGCTGCCGCTTAGCCGGTTCGCCGGCAAGGCGTTGATGGTCATCAACGTCGCCTCCAAGTGCGGACTTACGCCGCAATACGAGGGGCTGCAGAAGCTGTGGCTCGAGTACCAGGACAAGGGCCTCGTCCTTATCGGCGTGCCCTGCAACCAGTTCATGTGGCAGGAGCCGGCGAAGGAAACCGAGATCGCTGCGTTCTGCCGCGTCAACTACGCCATCACCTTCCCGATGACGTCGAAGGAGCACGTGCGCGGCGGCAAGGCGCACCCGTACTTCAAGTGGATGCGCGAGAAGCTGGGCTCGTCCGCCAAGCCGAACTGGAACTTCCACAAGCTGTTGACCGATCGCGCGGGACAGCCTTCAGCTGCGTTCCCCTCGCGGATGGAGCCGAGCGACCCGAAGCTGCGCGCGGGGATCGAAGCGGCGCTGCGCCAACCAGTGTTGGCCTAGTCCCACTGCTCTTTCAGTTCCTCCGCCGTCGGCGGCTGGAACTCCTTGATCCAGTCATCCAGCCATTCCGGCTCCACCGGGAAGGAATAGAGCGGCAGCGCAGCATTGCGCACCGCAAGCCGCCGCTTCAGCTCCTCCAGCGGCACGTCGAGAAAATAGAGCCGGAAGCCCGCGCCTGCCGCCTTCGCGATCGCCCGCATGTGGTCGCGTTCCGACTTCCCCCAGAACCCCGCCTCCAGCACCACGCTCACGCCCAGCGCCAGCACACGCGCCGTGACGTCGTACTGCACCTCATGGATGCGCTCGCGCTTGGCGTCGTCCCAGCCCTCGCCGACGATGCGCGCCATCCATTCGTCAGCCGACAGCCGCAGCGCGTTCGCCTCAACCTCCAGGCGATCCGCCAGCGTCGTCTTTCCCGACCCCGGCATCCCGCAGATGATGTGAAGCGTCGCCATCGCCGCCATGTAGGCCCGCGGCGGCGCTTGATCTACCCCCGGCCATCCGTCGTATGAGTGCATCGGGGCACTTCTCATGGACGCACTTTCCCAGCTCGGCCTGCTCGCCTCGATCGCGGCGACCTATTCCGGCTTCATCGCGGTGTTCACCGTGCTGGCGCGGGACGGGAAGTTCGCGGCGGCGGATGCGCACTTCGTCCAGGCGATGGTGCTGGGCACGATCGGCGTGATCACCATGGCCCTGATGCCGCCCGTGCTGTCGCTGATGATGCCGCGGCCGCAGATGTGGTTCTGGGCGACGGCGTTTGGGTTGGCGGGCGGCCTTCCGTCGCTGATCTACCAGGTCTGGCAGCAGGTCACGATGCCCGACGAGGAGAAGCGCTCGATCCCGGTCGGCTGGCATGTGCCGGGCTGGGGGCTGGGTATTCTCGCGTTGGTCGCGTTTGCGGCGGGGATGTATTTCCCGGTCCTGCGAGAGGGGATGTATGTCGCGGCGGTCAGCCTGATGCTGGCGACGGCGGTCTGGTGCTTCATCGCCATCGTGTTCCGGCGGTTCTTCTAGACGCCTCTACTTTAGACGTCAGGGCTTTCGCGCGGCCCGTCCTTGGCGTGCATCCAGAAGACCAGCGGCCGAAGCGGCAGAATCCAGCCGAGCCCGACCACCGGGAAATAGATCGCCTTCCAGATCCAGTGCTCGGACCAGATGCGATCGCCGACCACGGCCGCCACCGCCACATAGGCGACCAGCCAGACGATGATCACGAGAGAGCCGATAAGCTTGCGCATAACGCCTGTCAGAACACGGTTTCGGGCGCGGCGTTAGAGCCGCTTTCCATGCGTTCTCACAGGTGCGAGAAGCGCGCAATGAGCGATGCTGTCGCCCTAGCTGCGCCTGTTGCTGAACCCGCCCCCAGCGGCCTGATCCCCGCGAAGGGCGTAGGCCTCGTCCGGGCCTGGCTGTTGCTGGTGGCGGTCATGGTCTACGCCATGATCCTGGTCGGCGGCGCGACGCGCCTGACTGACAGCGGCCTCTCGATCACCGAATGGAAGCCGCTGCTGGGCGCCCTTCCGCCCATGTCGGACGCCGGCTGGGCCGACGCCTTCGCCAAGTACAAGGCGATGACCGCGCAGGCGCAGCTCAACGCGGGCATGAACCTCTCCGAGTTCCAGGGCATCTACTGGTGGGAGTGGAGCCACCGCGAGCTCGGCCGCGCGATCGGCGTCGTCTTCGCCGTGCCGTTCCTGTTCTTCCTGCTGACCAAACGCACCACTCGCGCGCTGACCCCGCACCTGATCGCACTGTTCTGCCTCGGCGGCCTGCAGGGCCTGATCGGCTGGTGGATGGTCTCGTCGGGCGTCAACACCGACCTCACGTCCGTCGCCCCTTACCGGCTGATGACTCACTTCTGCTTGGCGCTGTTCATCATCGCCTACTGCTTCTGGCTCTGGCTTTCGCTCGGCGGCAAGGACCGCGCCCCCTCGAAGCAAGCCTACGGCTGGGCCTCGGCCCTCATCTGGATCGCCGGACTGCAGATGGCGCTGGGCGCGCTGGTGGCCGGGCTGGATGCGGGCAGGGGCTATATCGACTGGCCGCTTATGAACGGCGAGGTCGTGCCGCACACTTTCCTCTCGCTCGACCCGTGGTGGCGCAACTTCCTCGAGAACGAGGCGACCACGCAGTTCATGCACCGCATCACGGCCTACACGCTGCTGATTGTCGCCGGCCTGGCCGCGCTCCGCCTGCGCAAGATCGAGGGCGACTTCATCGTCGCCGCCAGCCTCGTCCTGCTGCAGGCCAGCCTCGGCGTGATGACCCTCATTAACGCCGCCCCGCTGAACCTCTCGCTGCTGCACCAGGCGCTGGGCACGGTCGTGTTGCTCAGCATCGTCCGGCTGGTCTGGAAGACCGTCCCGGCCAAGGGCTGACGTTCTCTTGCCTGCCGACCGAAACGGGTGATCATGCGCCCGGGTTCGTCAGGAGAAACAGGATGACGTTCGGCTCACGATCTTCCGCAAGCGCCGCCGTGATGCTGGCCGCAGCCCTTGCTGTCGCAGCGCCGTCGCAAGCGCAAAACCCGCAAGCCGCGCAGCCGCATCGCGCCGCCGCCAAGGCGGCTGCCGGCGATAGGTTCACCGGCCTCTACACCGCGACATGCGGCGCCGACGACAAGCCCGCGACGCCCGCTGCTGCGCCTGCCCGCAGGCCAGGCGGCGGACCGCCGGACAAGTCGGAGTGGTACGCGCCGCCGCACCAGGTCTTCGACAACCTCTACTGGGTCGGCACGAAGGAGCACTCGTCCTGGGCGCTCAAGACCAGCGCCGGCATCATCCTCATCGACACGCTCTACAGCTACGCGGTCGAGGCGGAGATCGTCGACGGCCTGAAGACGCTCGGCCTCGATCCCGCGACCATCAAGTACGTCATCATCACCCACGCCCACGGCGACCACGATCAGGGCGCGGCCCTGCTGCAGTCGAAATACGGCGCCAAGATCGTGATGGGCGCGCCCGACTGGGACACGACGGTTGCGCGCACGACCTATGCCGGCGGCATCGCCAAGCGCGGTATCGATGGCGTGGACGGGCAGAAAGTCACGCTTGGCGACACCAGCGTCACCCTGGTCACAACGCCGGGCCACACGCTGGGCACGCTGTCGATGCTGTTCCCGGTCAAGGATCACGGCCGCACGCTGACCGTCGCCTACTCCGGCGGCACGGCCTTCAACTTCCAGCACGCCGCCCCGCGCTTCGACACCTACATCGCGTCACAGCAGAAGTTCGCCAAGGCCGCCGCGGCCGCCGGCGCGACCGTCATGCTCTCCAACCACTCAGCCTTCGACCACGCCGTCGAGTACGCGCCGAACGCGATGAAAGCGCGAGCCAAAGACCAGCCGCATGTCTTCGAAGTCGGCAAGCAGGGCGTCGCCAACTACGTGAAGGTGCTGGAAGAGTGCGCCGTCGCCGTGAAGACGGCGGAGTTCGGCAACTAGCCTCTACCGGCTCGGCGCCTGCCCCCCGGTCGGCCGCGCGGGCTGGCGTTCCGGTTCCGGCGCCTTCCTCGGAAGCTGCGTCGGGTGGTTCGCCGCCAGCATGGCGAAGCAGGCGAGGATCGTCGAGTTCCTGCGCATGTCCTCCGGCTGCAGGCTCTCGTAGAAGTCCAGGTTCGTGTGATGCGTCTTGGTCTCGTAGTCGAGCGGGTCCTGAATGAACTGGAACCCCGGCAGGCCGGCGCCGTCGAACGACACGTGGTCGGTCGAACCCGTGTTGCGCGGGTTGATGTGCGTGACGCCGAGATCGCGCAGCGGCTCCATCCACTGGCGGAAGATCGGAACGATCGCCGGGTTCGTCTGCGAGTAGATTCCGCGGATCGCGCCGTCGCCATTGTCGAGGTTGAAGTAGGCCTGGACCTTGGAATGCTCCTTGGTCAGCGGCATCACCACACCGCGCGCCTCTTCCTTGGTCGGAGACCCACGCACGCCGCCAAAGTGCTGCGCCACATAGAGCCGCGAGCCGTAGAGCCCTTCCTCTTCGCCCGTCCACAACACGATCCGCACCGTCCGCTTCAGCGGCACGTTGGCGACCTTCAGCAGCCGCATCGCCTCCATCGCGGTCGCGCAGTTGCAGCCATTGTCGGTGGCGCCGGTCGCGGCGTGCCAGCTATCGAAGTGGCCGCCGATCAGGACGACCTCGTCCTTCTTGTCGCCCGTGCCCTTGATCTCGCCGACGATGTTGAACATGGGCGGGTTCGGCGCCCAGTCGTTCTTCACGTCCATCTCGATCGTCACCGGCACGCCGTTGGTCAGCGTACGGCAGATGCGGCCATAGTGCTCCGCGATCACCGCGATGCGCGGGATCATCTCTTCGGGCTTCTGCGTACGCGTCGCGCCCTGCACGCCGACGACGCCGTTGCCGCGGCCCGTCGAGAAGATGCCGAGCGCGCCTTCTGCCTTGAACCAATCATTGCGGTTGAACACGGGCTGGCCGTTGTTCGCGCCCTGAGTCGCGCCGCCCGGACGGAATGGGGTATTTGAGTTCGGCGTGCCGTTCTCCGGACCCCGCGCGGGCGTCTCCATCGCGTTGAGCTGGTCCTGCGTGTAACGGCGCGCGACCGGGTCCCACTGCAGGCGGATGTCCGCCGGCGCCTGGGCGAACACCCACTTGCCGCGCAGCTTCCCGGCCCATTTCTCCTTGAGGTCCTTCTCCGCCATGTCGGGCACGAGGATGCATTCACCGCTGACCAGACCGTTCGTCCCGGGCGTCCACGCGATCGGCGCGCCGGAAAGCGGGAAGGGCACAGGCGCGGTGCACTGCACGTAGAACTTCGAGTTGGTCCAGCCGAGCGGGAAGCCGTTGTTGTTGCCGGTGGGATCGTTCGACCACGGCTCCAGCGACACGTTGGTGAGGCCGTACTCCTTCAGCTTGGAGACCACCCACTCGCCCGACTTGCGGATACCTGGCGAGCCGGTGAGGCGCGGCCCCAGAACGTCCATCATGTAGGACGCCGTCTCCATCACCTTGGAGCTGCCGGGAGGAAGACCAAATGTGCGGATGTCCGCCAGCGCCCGGTAGTCGATGTCGACAGCGGTCACGGCCAGCGCCGCAGCTTTCTGTGCGCTTGCCGAGCCGGCGAACGCAGGCAGAAGCGCGGCCGAAGCCGCCGTGGTCAGAAACGCCCTGCGGTCCATGAAACCCTCCCCGGGGAATAGTTTTGTTGCGGCGACTATATGCGCCGCGCCGGGGCCGTCGATTGCCGTTTCGGGACTGTTTTCAAGGAATCCGGGGGCGGTTCAGCCCATCTCTATCCAGGATAGAGGCCGGCTGATCGGGGAACTGGGGCTTTTGTGCTAGACCACACTCATGGCGACGCTCGACGTTGTTTTCGCGGTTCTTGGCCTGGCGCTTCTGGCCACGCTGGTTCTGGTGGTCATCTCGACCTGGCGCACGCCGCTGTCGCCGACCCGGCGCGAAGTCGCCGACAACACCCCCAATCCAGCCCTTTTCTACCCCCTCTACAGCGCGGGCGTGGACGGCCATCACCATCACGACGGCCAGTCCGGTCATGACGGCGGCGCTTTCGGTCACTCGGGCGGTCATTCCGGCGGTTTCGACGGCGGTGGGGGCGGTCACGCGGGCGGCGGGCACTAGCCCCTAAACCCCGGCCGGATTAAGCATTTTCGGCCCCGCCGAAGCCTGGCGCCGCAGGCGTCCGGCTCGTGTTGACAAAACCCCGCCCCCCCTGTAGCTGCACGCCTTCGATTTCCGGGTACAAACCCCTGTTTACGAAAGGCTCCGCGAGGGAGCGATGAAGACCTATTCCGCAAAACCGGACGAAGTTGAGACCAAGTGGGTGCTGATCGACGCTGAAGGCGTCGTGGTCGGCCGTCTCGCGTCCTATGTCGCCAAGCGTCTCCGCGGCAAACACCGCGCCGACTACACGCCCCACGTCGACATGGGCGACACCATCGTGGTCGTGAACGCCGGCAAGGTCGTCATGACCGGCCGCAAGGCGACCAACGAGACCTACTATCGCCACACCGGTCACCCGGGCGGCGTGAAGGAGACCACGGCTCGCAAGATCCTCGACGGGAAGCATCCCGAGCGGGTTCTCGAGATGGCCGTGAAGCGCATGATGCCGCGTGAAAGCTCGCTGTCGCGCAAGCAGTTCTCCAAGCTGAAAGTCTATGCCGGCGCGGAGCATCCGCATGGCGCCCAGAACCCCGAAAAAGTCGACTTCAAGTCGAAGAACTCCAAGAACGCGAGAGCGGCCTGATGACTGAAGCAGTCGAAAGCCTCGGCGGTATCGCCAGCCTCGGCGTGAAAGCCGCCGCTCCCGTCGCCCCGGCGACGCCGAAGATCGATGGCCAGGGCCGCTCCTACGGCACCGGCCGCCGCAAGACCGCCACCGCTCGCGTCTGGATCAAGCGCGGCACCGGCAAGATCACCATCAACGGCAAGGACCAGGAAGTTTACTTCGCTCGTCCCGTGCTGCGCATGATGATCCGCCAGCCGCTTGAAGCCGCGAAGCGTGAAACCGAATTCGACGTCGTCGCCACCGTCACCGGCTCGGGCCTCTCGGGCCAGGCCGGCGCCGTGCGCCACGGCATCGCCCGCGCGCTCGTGGCGTTCGAGCCCGACACGCGTCCAGTGCTGAAGCCGTTCAGCTACCTCACGCGCGACCCGCGCGCCGTCGAGCGCAAGAAGTACGGCAAGGCGAAAGCCCGACGTTCATTCCAGTTCTCGAAGCGCTAGAGGCGTTCGCATTACGCTTTTGGAGGGGCGCTTCGGGTCACCGAGGCGCCCTTTTCCTTTTTGGAGTCGGCCCATGGTCGATCTCGTTCCGCCAAAACTCAAAACGCTCGTTCCAACGACGCTGGCCGGTCACGCTGTGCGCATCGTCGGCTGGCTCGCGCTGCCGGCCGTTCTGCCGATCGCGTTCTTCGCCGGCATGTTCGGCGCGCGCTCGAAGGCCACGCCTGCCGAGTTCGAAGCGATGCTGACGACGTTGATCGAGTGCGGCCCCGACTTCAGAAGCGTCTACGAGGAACTGGGCCTGGTGCGCATGGACGACGCCAGGCTCGAGGCGCTGCGCGAAGAGACGTTCGCGGTGGGCGACCCGCCGTGGGACGACGAAGACATCGACCACCTGAAAGTCGTCCGCGAGAAGGTGCGGGCGCTTATCGCGGGGACGCAGGCGGCATGAAACCTACAGTCTTCATCGACGGCGAAGCCGGCACCACGGGCCTGCAGATCCGCCAGCGCCTCGCGCCCCGCAGCGACCTCGCGATCGTCTCGATCGATCCGGCGAAGAGGAAAGACCCCGCCGCGCGCGCCGAGCTGCTGAACAGCGCCGACGCCGTCGTGCTCTGCCTGCCGGACGATGCGGCGCGCGAAGCCGTGTCGCTGATCCGCAATCCGAAGACGAAGGTCGTCGATGCGTCCACCGCGCACCGCGTCGGCGACGGCTGGGCCTATGGCTTCGCGGAGATGACGAAGGGTCAACGCGAAAAGATCGCCGGCTCGACGCGCATCTCCAACCCCGGCTGCTACCCCACCGGCTTCATCGCTCTGATCGCGCCGCTCATCCGCGCCGGACTGATCCCGAAAGACTTCCCGCTGACCTACAACGCCATCTCCGGCTACTCCGGCGGCGGCCGTACCCTGATCGAAGAGTTCGAGAAGCCCGCGCCCGCCGGCACGAACGACGCCTGGCGCGACTACGGCCTCACGCTCGCGCACAAGCACGTCCCCGAGATGACGACCTACACCGGCATCGCCCACGCCCCCGTCTTCGCCCCCTCGGTCGGCCGCTATGCGCAGGGCATGGTCGGTGAAGTCCCGCTGCAGCTCTGGGCGCTGCCGAAGTCGCCCACAGCCGCCAACCTGCGCGACACCATCGCCGCCGCCTTCGAAGGCGAGCGCTTCATCGAGGTCGTCTCCGCGGCCGAAACCGAAGCCCTGCAGAAATCCCGCGCCGGCGCCGCCAACTACGTCGCCGGCCTCGACCCCGAGGCGCTGAACAACACCAACCGCATGAAACTGTTCGTCTTCGCCAACGAAGCCGCGAAACAGGCCCGCCTCCTCGCTCTCTACGACAACCTGGGCAAGGGCGCCTCTGGCGCGGCGGTGCAGAACCTGAACCTGGCGCTCGGCCTGGATGAAGCCGCCGGGCTCTAAGCCGGCCACGACATTGTCAGTTTGCGATCATGCCCGCGTTATGTTTCTCTAAGCATAACGCTCAGGGGATAGCTCGCCATGCGCTTCGCCGTTCTCGCCGCCGCCATCGCCTTCGCCGCTCCCGCCTTCGCGCAGGAATCCCCCGCGCCAGACTGCGCCGGCGGCAAGGCCCCCGCCGCCTACGCGCCGTGGGCGACCAAGGCGACCGCCACCTCCGCCACCGGCGCCGCCGATCTCGCCGCAGCCACCCTCGACATCGGCAGGGCCTACGACGCCACGCTCAAGCCCACCAAAGACATCACCTTCCCGACACAACCCGAGAAGCCCGGCGGCTCTGTCAGCTCGGGCGGCCTTTTCCAGTTCAAGATCGTCGCCAAAGGCAACTATACTGTCGCCCTCGGCTCCGGCGCCTGGATCGACGTCCTGAAGGACGGCAAGGCGCTCGAGTCCAACGCGCACGGCCACGGACCCTCATGCACCACGATCCGCAAGATGGTGACCTTCCCGCTGGAAGCCGGCGCCTACACGCTGCAGATCTCGGCCAACGCGCAGCCGCATCTCGAGCTGATGGTCCTCAAGCAGCCGTGACCCTCCGGCGCATCGCTGTCGCCGGACTGATCGCGAGCATGATCGCGTGCGCCAGCGCGCAAACGTCGTGGAAGCTCACCCCGCCTCCGCCGCCAAAGGACAATCCGCAGACCGAAGCCAAGATCCAGCTCGGCCGCCGCCTGTTCTACGACGCGGACCTCTCCATCGACGGCGTCATGTCCTGCGCCACCTGCCACGAGCAGAAGCACGGCTTCACCGACACCAACACGACCCATCCCGGCGTGCGCAACCAGAAGGCGCGCCGCAACGTGCAGACGCTGGTGAACCTCGCCTGGATGACGCCGCTCACCTTCGCCGACCCGCGCAACACCACGCTGGAAGTGCAAGCGCATGTGCCGATCACGGGCGACGACCCCGTCGAGATGGGCATGCCCGCCGGCCTGTTGCCCGCGCGCCTCAAAGACCAGCCCTGCTATCCAAAATTGTTCGCCGCCGCCTTCCCGGAGAAGAAGGGCGAGATATCGATGGACACCATCGCCATGGCGCTTGCCTCGTTCGAGCGCACGCTGGTCAGCGACGACAGCCCCTACGACCGCTATCGACGCGGGCAGGGCGATCTCGACGCGAAGCAGAAGCAGGGCGAAGCGCTGTTCGCGAAGAGCTGCGCCAGCTGCCACAGCGGCCCCAACTTCACCGACCTCAAATTCCACCGCATCTCACAGGCTACGCTGAACCCCGACGACACCGGCCTCTCGCGCGTCACGAAGGAAGCCGCCGACGACGGCAAGTTCCGCACGCAGACCCTGCGCAATGTCGGCGTGACCGCGCCTTACCTGCACAACGGCTCTGCGCCATCGCTCTACAGCGCCATCACTGCCCACGACGCCGCCGCCAAGCTGCAGGCGGAAGACATCGGCAAGCTGGAGGCTTTCCTCGCCACCTTCACCGACCAGACCTTCATCAAGAACCCGGCCTTCTCGCTCCCCAAACCCGGCTGCCCCGCCGACCCCGAGCCCGTGAACCTCCACAACTCGCCGCGGCCTTAGGCCAATCCCTCAGCTCTATCCACGCTCATCCCGACGCAAGTCGGGACCCAGGAGTCACGACTGCCGGCGCACACGGCCCCTGGATCCCGACTTGCGTCGGGACGAGCGATGATGGGGCAGGTGACTAAGTCGAGGGAGCGACTTTGGGTTTTGCGGGCGTCGGGTTCGGCTTCGCCTCTTCGGCCTTCGGCTTGTCCGGATTCGGCTCGTCGCCCTTCGCCCTGATGCTCCCCAGCGTCTCCCGCACATACGCCCCAGGCGCCGCAACCGCCCCGCGCTTGGCCTTCGGCGGATCGACCTCTTCCCCCGATCGCTCTTTCAGCCACGCGGCCCACAGCGGCCACCACGAGCCGGCATGCTCCTCGGCCGCATAGAGCCAGTCGTCCGACGACGGCGGATGCTCGTCCCCGGTCCAGTAGCGATACTTGTTCGCCGCCGGCGGGTTCACCACGCCGGCAATGTGGCCGCTATCCGCCAGAATGAAAGTCGTGTGCCCGCCGAACACCCGCGTGCCTTTGTACACCGACGCGAACGGCGAGATGTGGTCCTTGCGCGCGGCGTGGATGAACACCGGCAGATGCACGTCGCTCAAGTCCACCGGCTTGCCCTCGACGACAAAGCCGCCCTTGGCCAAAGCGTTGTCGACATAGAGCCGCCGCAGGCTTTCCGTGTGCAGCGGGCCGGGCAGGTTGGTTTGGTCGGAGTTCCAGTAGAGCAGATCGAACGCGCGCGGCTCCTGCCCCAGCAGGTAGCGCTCCTCGACATAGCGCCAGATCAGGTCTTCCGGCCGCAGCAGGTTGAAGGCGTCGCGCATCGCTTCGCCCGGCATCACGCCGCCGGATTCCGCGATCAGTTCGCCGATGCCATCGATCGCCTTGGCGTCGATGAAGAGACCGAGGTCGCCTGGCTCGGAGAAATCCGTCTGCGCCGCCAGCAGCGAGACCGAACCCAGCCGCTCGTCCTTCTCCACCGCCAGCCGCGCCGCCATCACCGACAGCAGCGCGCCACCGACACAATAGCCCGCAGCATTCACCGGCGTCCGAACGCCTGCCTTGGCGTGCGCCTTCGCGACATAGTCCAGCGCCGCCCGCCCGCCGAGCTTGAGATACTCGTCCCAGCCATAGTCCTTCGTCTCGGCGTCCGCCGAACGCCACGACACCATGTAGACGGTGAAGCCCTGGTCGCGCAGCCACGCCACCAGCGAGTTCTGCGGCGTCAGATCGAGCACGTAGTACTTGTTGATCCACGGTGGGAAGATCAGCAGCGGACTGGCATGCACCTTCGGCGTCGACGGCGCATACCGGATCAGCTCGATCAGCGCGTTCTTGAACACCACCTGGCCCGGCGTCACCGCCAGTGTCTTGCCCAGCTCGAATGCGCTCGCATCCGACTGCGTCAGCGCAACCCTTCCATGCCCGTGCTCGAAGTCCTCTTGCAGGTGCTGCATCCCCTTCTGCAGCGACTGCCCGTCCGTCTCGAACAGCGCCTTCAGCGCACGCGGGTTCGACATCAGCGAGTTGGACGGCGCCATCATCGCCGCCGCCTGCCGGATGAAGAACGCCGCCCGCCGCCGCTCCGTCTCGGAGAGGTTGGGCGCGTTCCACGCCAGCCCTTCCGCCCAGGCGGTCGAGGCAAGGAAAGTCCGCCGCATGAAGTCGAAGAACGGATTTTCCCGCCAGGCCGCGTCAGCAAACCGCACATCGCCATCCGCATCCGCCGCATTGGCGCCGACAGACATCGCCTGCATCGCCTCGGCCTGCCGGTTGAACAGGTCGAGCTGCGCGTCCGCGAACGCCTCGGGCTTCGCCTGATACGCATCCGCCAGCGATTTGAACGCCGCCGCCGACGCCTCGATCTCCAGCTTCCGCGGCGCCGCCTGGCCGGCGATCTTGGTTAGCTCCGCGATCTCCTTGGAGAGGTCCGCGATCCGCTTGCCGATCCCGGCAAGACTGGCCTGGTCGAGATGCGGGTCGGCGTCGGAAGCTGCTTCCGGCCGGTCCCCTTTTTGCGGCGGTTTCTTGTCCTTGGCGCTCAGCGCGGGACCTCCTTCGGGCCCTGGCAAAGGCCTGAACATGACCCTCGCCAAACCGGGCGACACTGGAGTAGGTAGGAACGCCTAGGCGCGCAACCTTCCGGACTTCGATTCCGGCCGGCGGCGCGCATTAACAGGCTGAAATGCTGGACCTTTCGCCGCCGATGCGTATGCGCCTCGCCATCCTGATGCTCCTGCCAGCGGTCGCCGCCAGCGCCTGCTCGAGCATCGCGACCGTGCAGCAGCAGGCCCCGGCCTGGTTCGACCAGGCCTCGCGCGAGATCAAGGGCGAGGGCTATCCGGACCTTTGCGACATCCCCTCCGCGAAGAACAACAAGGTCAACGAGGCCGCTTGGGACGCCGAAGCCAAGGCCGTGCGCGCCGACGAAAAAGCCATGCTCGACCGCGCCGCCGCCCTCGGCCCCGTGCCGACCGACGAGCAAATTCGAGCTACCGCGGCGCAGATGCGCGCTGACGCCGATCTCGCACGCAAGCCTTAGCGCGCGCAAACGCCTCGCCGGCTCCCGATTTCGGCTAAATTCTGCCCTCAACGGCCGTCCCTTATGCGGCCCTACGAAATCATTTACCCTCGACGTGCAGAGCGTGAGGGGACCAGGAACAGGTGAACCGACATGCGGTTGGACTTCCACAAGATCAGGCGGCTTCCGCCCTACGTGTTCGAACAGGTCAACGTCACCAAGGCGGCCCTTCGCGCTGAAGGCCACGACGTCATCGACCTCGGCATGGGCAACCCCGACCTGCCGACGCCGCCTCACATCGTCGAGAAGCTGCGCGAGACCTCGCTCAATCCGGACGTGCACGGCTACTCCGCCTCGCGCGGCATCATGGGCCTCCGGAAGGCGCTCGTCGCTTATTACGACCGCCGCTTCGGCGTGAAGCTCAGCCCGACGAAAGAAGTCGTCGTCACGCTCGGCTCCAAGGAAGGCTTCGCCAACCTCGCGCAGGCGATCTCCGCCCCCGGCGACACCATCATCGTGCCGAATCCCAGCTACCCGCTGCACTCGTTCGGCTTCATCATGGCCGGCGCCTCGATCCGTTCGGTGCAGGCGCACTCGCCGGAGGAATACCTCTCCAACCTCGGCCGCGCCGTGAAGCACTCGATCCCGGCCCCCACCGCCATGGTCGTCTGCTACCCCGCGAACCCAACCGCGCAGGTCGTGGACCTCGACTTCTACAAGGAGGTCATCAAGTTCGCGAAGAAGCACGAGATCTGGGTGCTCTCCGATCTCGCCTACACGGAAATCTACTACGACGATCCGCCGCCTTCGATCCTGCAGGTCGACGGCGCGAAGGACATCGCCGTCGAAGTCACCTCCATGTCGAAGACCTACGCGATGGCCGGCTGGCGCGTCGGCTTCGCCGCTGGCAACGAGGCGCTGATCGGCGCGCTCGCCCGCGTGAAGTCATATCTCGACTACGGCGCCTTCACGCCGGTGCAGGTCGCCGCCGCCGCAGCCCTCAACGGCCCGCAGGACTGCGTCGACGAAATGCGCGCCATCTACAAATCGCGCCGCGACGCCATGGTCGAAAGCTTCACCCGCGCCGGCTGGGAAATCCCCGAACCCAAAGCCTCCATGTTCGCCTGGGCCCCCATTCCCGAGCCCTTCAGGGAAATGGGCTCGCTGGAGTTCTCGCTGCGCCTGATCAAGGAAGCCCACGTCGCCGTCGCCCCCGGCTCAGGCTTCGGCGAGCACGGCGACGGCCACGTCCGTCTCGCCCTCGTCGAGAACGAGCAGCGCATCCGCCAGGCCGCCCGCAACATCCGCAAATTCCTCGAAGCCAACGGCGTCAAGGAAAAGCCGGTGAAGGCGCCCAAGGCTGACGTCCGCGCCGCCAAAAGCGCAGCACAATGACGGCTGCTTCGGGGAAGAACACACTGAGGCTCGGCGTCGCCGGCCTCGGCACGGTCGGCGCGGGACTCTTGAAGCTCGTCGCGCGCCAGAGCGAGCTGCGCTTGCCAGGCAAGCTCGAGGTCACGGCTGTCTCGGCAAGGTCGAAGTCGCGCGAGCGCGGCGTCGACCTGTCGAAGATACGCTGGGCCGACGATCCGGTCGAACTCGCCCACGCTGACGACGTCGACGTCGTCGTCGAACTCATCGGCGGCTCCGACGGCCCAGCCAAGCGCACCGTCGAAGCCGCCCTCAAGCGCGGCAAACCCGTCGTCACCGCCAACAAGGCGCTCATCGCCGAGCACGGCAGCGAAATCGCCACGCTGGCCGAGCAGAACAACACGCACCTCCTGTTCGAAGCCGCCGTCGCCGGCGCCATTCCGATCGTGCGCGCGCTGCGCAACTCGCTATCGGGCGTCGTCGTCCAGCGCGTCGCCGGCATTCTCAACGGTACCTGCAACTACATCCTCTCCGAGATGCTCCGCACCGGCGCGCCCTACGAGACCGTCCTCGCCGACGCCCAACGCCTCGGCTACGCGGAGTCCGATCCCTATCTCGACGTCTCCGGCATGGACGCCGCCCACAAGGTGCTCATCCTCGCCAGCATCGCCTTCGGCGCGAAGCCCGACTTCGCGCAGGTGCAGGTCGAAGGCGTCAGCGAAATCGAGGCGATGGACATCACGCTCGCCAACAAGTTCGACTACCGCATCAAGCTGGTGGCCGAAGCCTTCCGCGTGAATTCGAAAACCGTCCGCTGCCGCGTCGCGCCCGTGCTCGTCCAGAAGGAGCACCCGCTCGCCGCCGTGAACGGCCCGCTCAACGCCGTCGTCGTCGAGTCCGATCCCATCGGCCGCCTGACGTTCACCGGCCCGGGAGCCGGCTCAGGCCCGACCGCCGCTGCCGTCATGGGCGACCTCGCGCGTCTCTTCGAAGGCGTGCCCCAGGCGCCGCTAGGCAAGCCCGCCGCCGATCTCAAGCCGCTGATCGCCGCCGTGAAATCGGAGGCCGACCAGGGCGCCTGGTTCATCGGCGCCAAGCTCGCCGACAAGCCGGGCGTGTTCGCGGCGCTCACCGAAGACCTCGCCGAAAGCGGCATCTCGATCGACAAGCTGATCCAGGAATCCGCAGGCGACACGGGCCACGCGCCCGTCGCGATCATGACGCATCCCTGCGCCCGCTCGGCCGTCGAAACCGCGCTGGCCAAGGTCTCCGCCGCCAAGATCGCGGCCGATAAACCCCGCCTGATCCGCATCGAACAGCGCTCATAGATCGTCGCTTAAAGTTAACCATACGAGGCTTGGGTCCGCCTTCGCCGAGGCGTATGCCTACCGCAACGATTCGCTGCTGACCCCGCCTGCCGTCTGACGCTTCGGCGCCGCCGCTCGGAAGTCCCGATGAAGTCCGCACTCGATACCGGCCTTGGCTACGCACTCGTGCAGGCCACCGTCGACGCCGCCATCGCCGCCGAAGCCACCATCGGCCGCGGCGATGAGGAGGCCGCCGACAAGCAGGCCGCCGCCGGTATGCTGGCCGCCCTCAACCGCATCGAGATCGCCGGCCGCATCGTCGTCGGCAACGGCGACCCCAGCCTCGCCGCCGGCGAAAAAGTCGGAACCGGGCAGGGCGCTGAAATCGACATCGCGCTCACCGCCATCGAAGGCACGACGCCTACCGCCAAGTCGCAGGCCAACGCGCTCAGCGTCATCGTCGGCACGACCAGGGGCGGGCTGCTGCAGGTGCCCGACATCTACATGGAGAAGCTCGCCATCGGCGCCGGCTACGAACAGGGCCTCGTCGATCTCGACGCTTCACCCGGCGAGAACGCCATCCGCCTCGCGAAAGCCAAAGGCGTCGATCTGCGCGAGATCACCGTCTGCGTGCTCGACCGTCCGCGGCACGACAAGATCATCGCCGACCTGCGCAAGGCCGGCGCCCGCGTCGCGCTGATCTCGGACGGCGACGTCGCCGGCGTCATCAACACCACCATGCCGGAAACCGGCATCGACATGTATGTCGGCCAGGGCGGCGCGCCTGAAGGCGTGCTGGCAGCAGCGGCGCTCAAATGCATCGGCGGGCAGATGCAGGGCAAGCTGGTCTTCCGCAACGAAGGCGAGCGCGCCCACGCCCACCGCAGCGGCATCACCGACTTCAACCGCCGCTATCGCCTCGAAGACCTCGTGCAGGGCGACGTCCTCTTCGCCGCCACCGGCGTCACCACCGGCGGCATGCTCGACGGCGTGAAACGCGAAGGCGGCAAGATCCTGACGCACTCGATGATGGTCGCGTCGGTGGACGGCGTGGTGCGCCGCATCCGGTCAGCCACGCCTATTCGTCGCTAACCGCTCGACGGACCGCGATTCCGGAAGCGGACACGCCAGTGTCCGCGTCCCCGGCGAAGGCCGGGGTCCAGACTCGAAAGCGAAGCTTTCGAATTGCATCAGACGTCAGTTATTCGATCGCCTTCAGCGATCGAGCCTGGGCCCCGGCCTTCGCCGGGGACGCGGGGACTTCATCCCCGCCCCACTTCCACAAAGCCCGAGCTACTCCTTCGGCCGATCCAGCCGCCCGATCGGCGCCATGCCCGTCGCCTCTTTCCGCCCCGTCCGCTCCATCTCGCGCGCCCCGCCGAGGATGTGCGGCACCGAGTAGTTGCCCTCGTGACAGGCGTACTCGTAGATGCGGTCCGGCGTGCGGCGGAACGTCAGCTCGCCCTTCCATGGCTGCGAATAGACGACCGGATCCTCCACCGTGAACTGGTAGAGCATCTCGTCCTTGCTCACGAGCTTCATGCGCTCCGTCACTTTCGCGTCCGGCGAAATGTAGACGAACAGACCGAAGTCGACCCGCACCGCCTCAGTCGGCTTGAAGCCCACCGTCTCCACCACAAGCGTGTCGCCATCCCAGTGGCCGATGCTGGTGCCGAGATACTGCCTCATGTTGTCGGGGTTGTGCTTGCCGTCCATGCGGATGATGCGCGTGTCGTGCACCATCTCGATGTTGATGGCGATCGAGTCCTTCGTCTGGAAGAACTGCTGGTGGTTGTTATAGAGCGCGTTCAGCATCGGCGGCCCGCCAGTGGACGCGAAACCGATCAGGCAGCGCTCGATCGGGATGCGCTCTTCCGGGTTGTCGTATTTGTTGTAGGTCGCCACCGGCTTCATCATCGCCATGCGGCCGGCCGGCGTGTACGGGACCTTCCCGTTCGGCGGGTCGGTGATCCACGACGAGCGATACGTGCCGTTGACCTTGCCAACCTTCTTGCCCGGATCGATCCAGAAATAGTTGTATCCCGCGGGGTCCTCGCCGGCCGCTGGCGCGCCTTTGTTGGGATCGGTGGGTGCGCTGTCATCACCCGCGACCTTGGCGGCGTCCTGCTCCCACTTCTTGGCCTCGGCTTCCGAGATCACCAGGTCCTTGAACTCCGGCACGCGCTCCAGCCGGGTGATCGAAGCGTTGGTCCAGACACCCTGGAAATCGGGGACGCCATAGGGCGTTCGCGGGATGTCGCCCGTGCCTGCCTGCGCAAAGGCGGGGGCGGCCAGCAGCACGGCGGCCGAGCACGCCAGAAGTATGCGTCGCATGATGTGCCTCCTGTCGGGTCATCTTCTTGTTTTGCCCAGCGTCTCACATGACGTGCGCGTCAGCTATGGCTGATAGTCAGCGTCGCGATGACGTGAATTTCCCCTAGGAACGCCTGACCTCGCGGCGTTAACGCCTGCTGCTTCCCCGGGGCTGACAGACTCACCATTTGATGCTGTCTGATCCGATGGCGGCCCAAGCTCTCATCACCCCGAAGCCCTTCCTGAACGTCGAGAACTCGTTCTCCGGCCGCACCTGGCGTGCGCGCCCCGTGGACGAGAAGCTTGCTGCAGAGCACTGCCGCCGCCTCGGCAGCCACGAACTCGTCGGCCGGCTCCTTGCCGGTAGAAACGTCCAGCTCGACGAGGCCGAGCTGTTCCTCAATCCGACCCTCAAGGACCTCTTCCCCGATCCCTCGACCTTCTCCGACATGGACGTCGCCTGCGACGCCATCCTCGACGCCATCATCAGCGGCAAGCCCACCGCCGTCTTCGCAGACTACGACGTCGACGGCGGCACATCCTCCGCCATCCTCGCCCGCTACTTCCGCGCCTGGGGCCGCGAACTGATCCTCTACGTGCCCGACCGCCTCCAGGAAGGCTTCGGCCCGACGCCCTTCGCCTTCCGCAAGCTGAAGGACATGGGCGCGCAACTCGTCGTCACCGTGGACTGCGGCGCCGCCGCCATCGCCGCGCTCGAGACCGCGCAGGAGATCAAGCTCGACGTCGTGGTCATGGACCACCACCTCATGCACGACGACCACACGCCGCCGACGCTGGCGCTCGTGAACCCCAACCGCCCCGACGACAAATCCGGCTGCGGACACTTGGCGGCCGCCGGCGTCGTCTTCGTCCTCGTCGCCGCCCTCAACCGTCTCGCCCGCAAGCGCGGCGTAGCCCCACCGGGCGGACTCCCCGACCCGATGAAGTGGCTCGACCTCGCCGCCCTCGGCACGCTCTGCGACATGGCCCCGCTCAAGGGCGTCAACCGTGCCTTCGTCACACGCGGGCTCGCGGTTCTCGGCCGCCTCGAGAACGCTGGCCTCAAGGCCCTCTCCGAAATCTCCAACATCGAGGCGCCGAAGTCCGTCTACGCCGCCACCTTCGTCCTCGGCCCGCGCCTCAACGCCGGCGGCCGCATCGGCGATCCATGGCTCGCCGCCAAGCTCCTCGCCACCGACGACCGCGGCGAAGCCATCAAGCTCGCCGAAATCCTGCAATCCCTGAACGCCGAACGCAAAGCCGTCGAAGCCGCCATTCTCGCCGAAGCCACGCGCCAGGCCGAACAGCGCCTCGCGGAAAAACCCGACGCCGGCATCATCGTCGCGGGCGGCGAGGGCTGGCACCCCGGCGTCATCGGCATCGTCGCCGGCCGCCTCAAAGAGAAATTCCACCGCCCCGCCATCGTCATCGGCTGGGGCGAAGGCCTCGGCCCCGTCGCGCGCGGCTCGGGCCGCTCCGTCGCCGGCGTCAACCTCGGCGACCTCGTCTCCCGCGCCGCGAAGGAAGGCTACCTCCTAGCCGGCGGCGGCCACGCCATGGCGGCCGGTCTCAGCCTCAATCCGCCGCAGCTCCCCGCCTTCCGCGAGTTCATGGAGACCAACCTCTCCGGCATCAAACTCGAACTCGACGAAGCCCGCGTCCTCGAATTCGACGGCCCGCTTGCCCCCGGCGCCGCCAACGGCGACCTGCTCGAAATGATCGACCGCGTCGGCCCGTTCGGCAGCCAGGCCCCCGAACCCCTCTTCGCCGCCCCCAACGTCCGTGCCGTCTACCACCGCCGCGTCGGCGAGAACCACATCTCCTTCGAGATGGCCGGCGAAGACGGCGCCAAACTCCGCGCCATCGCCTTCCGCGCCTCCGACACCCCCGCCGGCAACGCGCTCACGACGGGCCAAGCCGTCCACATCGCCGGCCGCCTCAAGCCCGACACCTGGCGCGGCAATGGCGCCGTGCAGTTCGAAGTCGTGGACATCGCCCTCGCGACGAAATGATGGCGTAAGCCCGCCTCGTGGTTCGACGTTCGCGTGCTCCGCACGCTGCTCACCATGAGGCTCTCGATAGAGTCGCAGCGTTGCCAAAGCCCTCATGGTGAGCAGGCCCGAAGGGCCGCCCGTCGAACCACGAGGGCGTGCTCACACTCCCGAGATCGCCCGCGACCGCAGTTGACACCCAGCTCTACATCTGTAAATCATGGCTCACTTTACAGGTGTAGATCATGAAGATCACGGCGGCCGAGTCGCTCGTCATGGAGCTGTTGTGGGCCAAGTCCCCGCGCACCTCCGAGGACATCATCGCCCAGCTCGCCCCCGCCCAGGAGTGGAGCGAGGCCACCATCCGCACGCTGCTGGGCCGCCTGGTGAAGAAGGGCGCCGTCGCCGCCAAGGCCGAGGGCCGCCGCTACAACTATTCCGCGCGCGTCCCCCGCGCCGCCTACCTGAACTCCGAAAGTGAAAACCTGATCGACCGTCTCTTCGGCGGCGAGGTCACGCCGCTGGTCGCGCACTTCGCGAAGAACCGGCCGCTGAAAGCAAAAGACATCAAGGCTCTCAAGAAGCTCCTCACCGAGCTGGAGGACGGCGATGACGACTGATCTCCTGATCGCGCTCGGCAAGGCGAACGTAGCGGCGGGGGCCGCCATCGTGGCCGTCATCGCCGTCCGAAAGCTCGTGCGCAAAGTCTTCGGCGCCAAGCTCGCCTACGCGCTCTGGCTCGCCGCGCCGCTGGCCGCCATCGCCGTGCTGCTGCCGGCGCGCCTCACCATCCTGCCGACGCCGGCGACGGCGGGGTTTGAACCCGTCCCGACTGTCCTCCTCGACACGGACATCACGGCGGTGGCCGCCCCCGCCGTCGCTGCCGCCGCTCCACTCGACCTGGGGCTGATCTTCAGCTGGTTCTGGATCGCCGGCGCCGCCGTCATGGCCGCCTGGCTGATGCGCAAGCAGGCCGCCTTCATGGCCGACGCCCGCGTTGGGAAAGCAGGCCCCGCCGTCGTCGGCGTCATCCGCCCCCGCATCGTCACGCCGTCCAACTTCGCCGAAGTCTTCACCGACCGCGAGCAGGCCGTCGTCCTCGCCCACGAGACCACGCACATCGCCCGGCAGGATGTTCGCGCCAATGCGCTCGCCGCGCTGGTGCAGTGCGTCTGCTGGTTCAACCCACTCATACACGTCGCCGCACGCCTGATGCGGATCGACCAGGAACTGGCGTGCGACGCCCAGGTCGTCGAACGCCATCCCAAGGCTCGCCGCACCTATGCCGAGGCGATGCTGAAGGCTGAGCTGGCGGGTAGGCCCCTTCCGCTCGGGTGCTGTTGGCCTGCGGGGACCGAACATCCCCTCACAGAGAGAATAGCCATGCTGAAACACGACAACCCCAGCCGCCGCCGGCGCATCGCCGGAGCGGTCTCAATCGCCGCACTATGCGCCCTCGGTGGCCTCGCCGCCTGGGCCGCGCAACCGGAGCGGATCGAATACGCGCCGCCGGAACCGTCGCGGACCGCGCCTCTGCCTCAGGACGGTTTTGTGCCGGTCCCGAAAGAAGACGGCTTCGTCCCTGTGCCGCAAACGGCGCCAGTCCGTCGCGACGGCTTCGTGCCGGTCCCCGGAGCCGAAGGCTTCGTCCCGGTTCCCGGCGGCACGCCGGAGCCCGCCACCCGGGAAGGTTTCGTGCCTGTTCCGACGCCAAGTCGGACTGAAGGCTACTTGCCCGTGCCGGGCGGTACGCCCGAGCCGATCGGGGCGACCCGGCGCATCGAGCGACCGACGCGCGATCGCGCCGTCCCGGGTCCTGTCGACAACGCCCCGCCTGCTGGCGGCTACAAGTTCGTCCCCGGCGGCACGCCCGAGCCCGCGACACCGGCCCCCGTCGACCGCTTCGTGCCGGTCCCCAAACCCGACCGCGCCGTCGCCGTCCCCGTGCCGTCACGCTTCGTGCCAGAGCCGACGGTGAAATTCCCACCGCCGGCGCCGTGGCAGGGCATCGACAAGAGCGCGCCGGTGACCCTCCAAGGGACCATCACCGATGTCACCTGGATCAACCCGAGCGTCCTGCTCCACGTCACGGACGCTTCCGGCAAGCGCTGGCTCGCCGCCACCGCAACACCGAACACATTCCTCAGCTTCACGTCGCTGGAGCAGCGACCGAACCTGAAGCGCATCGTCGCCAGGGACGTGAAGGTGACGCTGACTGGCTTCCTGCCTCAAGATCGCTCCTGCAACCCGGAATGCGGCGTCTTTGCTGATCCGCGCAACATGACGTTCAACGGCGAAAAACTCGGCCCCGCGCCTGCGGGTCAGGCCACGCCCGTCCCGACGCTCTTCGTGCCCATTCCTGAACCGCCACAACCCGCTCCGGTCGCCACGCAGAAGCTGCCGATCCAGGCGCCGTTCCCCGGCTGGACCACGTCGACTTCGAAAGACAACTGGGTCCCCATCACCATCTCCGGCACGATCACGGACGTGAAATGGGTGAACCCGTCGACGCAGATCTTCGTCCGCGGCGACGACGGCCGGAACTGGTACCTCCTCAGTTCGACGCCCAATGCGATGCTGCGGTCGGGCGGCAAGCGCGACGTCGTCAAGAAGGACGCCCGCATCGTCGTCCAGGCCCAGCAGGATCTCGACATCGCCTGCGCGCCGCTCTGCGTGGCGATGGCGCAGGTCGACAAGCTGACCGTCAACGGCGCGAAGCTGAGCAGCGGCGTCCAGCCGACGGCCTACCAGCCCGACGAGCCGCAGAAATGGCCCGAGCCGCTGGCGCCGCACGCCTACGACATTCCGGAATCGATTGCGCACCTCAGCAAGCAGATCGACGCCACCGCGCCGCTGACGATCCAGGGCACGGTCATGCGGGTCGAATGGGTGAACCCCTCGACGCAGATCCATGTCCAGGGTTCGGACGGTCAGGAGTGGGTTGTCGGCAGCGGCACGCCCAACAGCCTCCTGCGCGCCGGCGTGAACCGCGACTACCTGGCGAAGGGTACGGCGCTCACGATCAGCGGCCTGCGCGGGCTGAACAAGGCCTGCGATAGCGAGTGCGTCATGTTCGCCGACCCGGCGGCCATCGTTCGCAACTGACCGGGGGTGACGGGTCTGTCATCTAGCGGCGGGGCAGGGCGGGATACGACCTCCCGCCCCGTCGTACTGCTGGCGGCGCCCCAACAGCTGCTCAACCACCCCTGAACCACCCCTGAACCACCCCCGCAACTACCCCTCAACCACCCCCTCTATCCACGCCAGAAAAGGGGGATAGCGGTGTGGGATAGATCCAGCGGCAAATGCTTGCGAGCGGGGGAGGTTGCGGTTATATCCCGCCCTCCGCCGACGGTCCCTTCGTCTATCGGTTAGGACGTCAGGTTTTCAACCTGAAAAGAGGGGTTCGACTCCCCTAGGGACTGCCACGGCCGCCAGCGGGCCAATTTACCACCCTGACAGATCAGACCTTTTTCGCCGCTACGGGACCCACCTGCGGGGGCAGTGGGTCCATTTGTTCACCGTACAGCCCCTGCAACGCCCCACGCGCAAGGCGGGCGCGATCGGCGTCTCGGGTGTAGACCTCCGCCTGCTGCAGCGTCCGGTCCCCGAGCACCGCCTGTATCTCCTTCGTCGACATCTTCATCTCGGCGAGGCGGACCGACGTCGCCTTGCGCAGGCCGTGGAAGGTGTAGCCGGGAAGGCCAGCGGTGACGCACCAGTCGCTGAAGCGCTCCCCGAAGCCCTGGATGGTGAAGGCGTAGCCGTAGTCCGTCTCCAGCCACGACAGGCCCTTGCCCTGCCAGCCGTTCAGCGCTTCGCGCAGGGGCGGCACGATAGGCTGGATCATGTGGACGGGGTCGCGGTTGCGATTCTTCCACTGCGTGTAGGCGACCTCTTTCCCGTCGTTGCGCTCGTGCTGGCGACCGAGCTGGACCGCGTCAGAGCGACGGGTGGCGAGGTAGAGGCCGATCGCATAGGCCGTCCGCTGCTTCGTGCCGATCGGCCAGTGCGCTTCGTACTTGAGGCAGGCGGCCAGATCCCACGTCTTGAAGCCCGCCGTCTTTTTCTTGCGGACCTTGATGCCCGCCGTGGGGTCCTGATCGACCCAGTGTTTCGACAGGGCGTACTCGTAGACCTTGCGCAGCGCGGTCCGAAAATCCTTCGCGGCGCCGTGGCCTCGGCTGACGACGCCAGCGCGGATTTTCTCGGCGCTCAGGACGGCCTGCCGCTCGCCGACCTTGTCGATCAGCTTGAGCAGGATGCGCCTGCGCGCCTGCTGCGTGATCAACTCCAGCTGCTGGAAGGGGCTCTCCGAGTCGTTGAGGTAGTGCTCGGCGATGAAGCGGAAGGTCCCGCGACGGGCAGGGCCCGGACGCTGCACCGGCGCCGCTGGCTCGCTGTTACGCGCCGCCCAATACTGGGTGGCGAACTCCTCGGTCCCGCGCTTGGCGTGGATGCGTATCTTCGGACGCCACCACCGGCCGTCCGGTTTCTTCCGCTTCGGCAGGCGCACGAACCAGCGGCGCTGCCCGTGGCGGCTCACGTCCGAGAAGAGGAATGGCCAGTCGTCGTCGGCCACCGGGACCTCCGGGCTCACAGGTCGGGCCCTTCGTCATCGTCATTGGCGGGCTTGCCGTCAACCGGCAGGTCCTCGAGAGCGCGGTCCAGCTCGCGCTTCAGCCACACGACGCGACGGATTTCCGGCATCTTTCGCGGCCGGGGCATCACCCCGTTTTCCACCAGGACGTCGAACGTGGTTCCACTGACGCCGACATAGCGAGCGGCGTCAGCCCGGCAGAAGGCCTCAGGCGGATAGCTCGCTTCGATCCTTGCGCCCATCAGGTCTCCCGCCTGCGCCAGCGCGGTACGAGCTCATCACGGACAATGAGACAAACGAGCGCAATGGCTAGTACCGCGCAGGCGGCAGTCATGCCGAGTGTCAGGAGCGCTTCCCCGCTCGCTTTTGTCATGCGGCAACCGTGCGTCCCATGTCTGATTTGCGATTGACCGCTCGAGCCAGTTTCATCACCGACCCGTGGAGAAGCGGTGAGCGCGACCGAGCGCGGATAAATTTGCGCGCCCGATTGATGGACGCCCGGAGGCCATCGCGCCTCTGGATCCCGTCGATCTCCACGAAGCTATCGTCGGCGGGGGATCGCTCCATCATCAGGAACGCCCAGACCAGCATCATCATGGCTTCGCCCAACGGGTCGCGGCCGAGGCGTTTGTCGATGTTCAGGAGAACGCGCTTATCCGCCATGGGGACTTCCATGGAGTCCGCCACGCGCACGAACTGGCAGAAGACCCACGCTAGCTGTTCGCGGTGGGTGGAGATGCCGACCTCCGCCTCGTTTGCAGCGAGGCGGGCGTCCAGCCGACCGAAGTAGGCGGCTGTTTTCCGATCCAGGCCCTCAGCAGAGCCGATTCGCAGCCGGGCGCGCCCGAAGATGAAACGGCCTCCGATGTAGCTGCAGTCCTTTTTCGCCGGCACCTTCAGACGGTGCCGGGGGGTCGGGATCGGGCTCGCTGCAAAGACCTTCAGGGACGGCGTGGCGTGAAGTGCTTGGACAGACATACTGTTCTCCGTGGGGTTGCCGGCGGCGGGTTTGCAACCGGTGCGGGAGGTACGTCTGGATGTGGACTTGGAAGCATGCGGCCGAGCGGAATGCGTCAGCCGCCGATTAGAGGTGATTGGTTCGCCCATCGCGTCCCTCATGGTTAATAAGGGCACCATACGGAGATTTCGAACGTTTCGCAAGTCTGTACGGTAACTTCGTACTAGGGGACCACGGCTTCTCCCCTCCAAATGGCTTGGCCGACGCAGTTCAGTGCGGCTGGATCGACCTCTTGGACCTTCTGGTTCAAGACCATTTTGGCTCCGCCAGCAGGCTCAAAATAAACATATAAGATAAACATTATCTCATTGTCCCAAATAAGATATGTGCCCGAACGGTCTACTGCCCGCACGTATCTATTTACGAGCAGCTGATCTCCGTCTGACATTCCCAAATTAGAACCAACTTGTCCGCGGACTGTTACGAAGGCAAACGGCTTTAGCTCCGCCGGCGGAATGTCCGCGCCGCGACGCGACCGCCGGTGAAGTCGTTTGAGGTCTGCTTCAAGGAACAACTGATTTGAAGAGGTTTCGTCGCCTGCTATGAAGCTGGCGGCTCCTTCGACGTGATCCACTTCATAGACGGGCAGCGCCACATAAGGCCGATTTATAATTGGACCAGGCCGGACACCGAGAGGGTTCTCTGAAATAGGCGCTAGAATAGAAACCAGCTGATCTCGTGTCAGTGGTGTCCGGCCTTTACCCTCGAGCTTCTCGATCAGAAGGCGGGTTAGCCGAAAGGGAAGGAGATCCCCGCGATACCCTTTGTCGGATTCGTAGTAGTGCCACGACGACGCGCGCTTGAAGCCGAGCAGCTCCGCCATCTGCTCCATGGACAAGCCGGCCGCTTCCCGCAGCTGCTGCAGCGTTTCCTGGAGCCTAGCCATGTGAACTTCCCCTTGTACGAACCGGACGTACGCACAACGAATCAGTTCGTGCAAGGCGTTCCCGACGAATCGCGCGCAAGGCTTGCTTTCTCGCTTTCCCCAGGAATGTTCGCCCTGTGAACAGTCATTTCGTTAATCCGAAATTACCTTCAAACGGCTTGAAGTTCAGGACGGATGCGCCGTACACTCGCCTCATGCGAGCAATCGATGCCATCGCGAGCACGTTCGGCGGGACCCGCGCTTTCGCGCGCGCAGTGGGGCGGACAGCGTCGAGCGTGCAGTACTGGGTCAGCCGGGGTTATCTGCCTCGGACGGAGATCCCCAAGGTAGTCGCCGCCTTGGAGGAAGCCGGCCTCTCGGCGAGGACTGCGCAGCGGTTTGCCGAGAAAGCGGTCGTTGGCGGCGACGTTCGCGCAGCCGACGGACGAGCGGCCGCATGACGTCAGCCGGCCCCTCTGAGCAAAGTTTCGATGCATCGAAACTTTTCCGCCGCGGCGGTACTTCCTCGGACGCCGCGAGCGACGCCGCGAAGCGGGCAACGCTGACGCAGCCGCATCGGCGCATCTGGCAGGAGCTGCGTCGCTTGGCGCGCACGCCAGACGAGTTGTCGACCGATCTGGGTTGGGTGTTGAACACGACGAGGGCGAGGTGCAGCGCACTTCGGAAGGCGGGGTGGATTAAGGCGACGGGGGAACGGCGGCGGACAGCTGCCGGGAAGTTTGCGGACGTACTGATCGCACTACTCGAACCGGAAGAGCCGACGACCACAGCCCCTTAAACGGTACGGGCGCCGTCGTTACCGGCGCCCGCTGCCGACAGCACCACGGTGATCCACCACCATGTCGACTGCCGACGATGCAGAAGATATTGCACAACCCGCGCGAAAGAAGGGCGAGACTGCGCCTTTCGAGGCGGCGGAGGAGCGCCGGCGCCGCATCGCGGATGGGTTGAAGCGCCACATACGCGGCCTTGTCGGCCAGCTATTTCCTCATGCTGAGATTCGCGGCCACGAGGCGCGCATCGGTGACGTGAGCGGGGCGCGCGGTTCCTCGCTCTCGATCGAGCTGGATGGCGAGCGCGCCGGCTTCTGGCGTGACCACGCGACGGACGAAGGCGGCGACGCCTTCGACCTCTGGGCCGCAGTGCATCGTCTGGACGTGAAGCGCGACTTCGCGCGAATCCTGACGGAGGCGGGTCAGTGGCTCGGCGGCGATTACCAGCTCCAGCCTCGGCAGCCGGATCCGAAGAAGCCGACATCAGCGCGCCGCCCGAACGTTGTCGCCCGTTACCCCTACCATAGCGCGTCCGGCGAACTCCTGTTCGAAGTCCGGCGCGTGGAGTTTCTGGACGAGACCGGCGCCACCATCATGAAGGATGGCGGCAAGGCGGAGAAGGAATACTGGCCGCGCCAGCCCGACAAAACGCCGGGCTACCCTCCGGGCTTGCGCGCGCTGTACCGCTTGCCGGACATCGACGGCACGGACGAAGTCATCTTCTGCGAGGGCGAGAAGAAGGCTGACGCGCTGCACTCGTGTGGCTGGGTCGCGTCTAGTGCACCGGGAGGCGCCAAGACCAAGCTGGACGCGATCGACTTTCGTCCGCTCGCCGGTAAGACCGTTCTTCTCTGGCCGGACAACGATGATGTCGGTCGCGACTTCATGGCGAGCGTTGGGGCGCGACTGCTCCGGCTCGGCTGCAAGGTTTCGGTCGTGGAGATCCCGGCCGACGTGCCGGCGAAATGGGATGCGGCTGACGCGGTCGCCGAGGAGCGCGACATTGCCCTCATCCTCGCTCGCGCCCAGCCGATTGAGGCGCGGGATGGTGTCGAGGACGAAAAGAGTCCTCTGCCTTCCCCGACTGCCTGGCGCTGGGCTGAGCCCAAGGTCATCCGGCCCCGCCGCTGGCTCTACGGCCGCCAGCTCGCTCGCGGCGTGGTGTCGGTGACAGTTGCGCCCGGCGGCGTCGGCAAGTCGACCCTTTCATTGGCTGAGGCCGTCGCCATGGCGACCGGTCGCCCGCTTCTGCACCAGCGAACGATGACAGGCCCGCGCCGCGTCTGGTTCTACAACCTTGAGGACCCGCAAGAGGAACTGGACCGCCGCCTGGCCGCCGTCTGCATGCACTACCGGGTAACGGAGCGTGAGCTGGGCGACAGGCTCTACGTCAACTCGGGCCTCAAGACGCCCCTGGTCACCGCCTCCCTGAACTCGAAGGGCAAGATCGTTCTGGACGAGCCCCTGTTCCAGCACCTGGAGGCCCGGATTCGGGCCGAGAAAATCGACGTCATCATCATCGACCCGTTCATCTCCAGCCACGAGCTGCCCGAGAACGACAACACGTCGATCGACAAGATCGCCAAGCGCTGGGCGCGCCTGGCCGATTCCTGCGACATCGCCGTAGCGATTGTCCACCATACCAAGAAGACCGCCGGGCAAGAGGTCGACGCAGAGAGCTCGCGCGGCGCAAGCGCCCTCGGCAACGCCGCCCGTATCGTGCGCGTCATCAACCAGATGTCGAAGGACGAGGCGTCGCAGGCGGGCCTGCCCGAAGAGCATCGCCGCCTCTACTTCCGGCTCAGCCGCGACAAGCAGAACCTGGGGCCGCCCGAAACCGACAAGAACTGGTTCCAGATGGTGGGCGTCCCGCTCGGCAATGCGACCGAGGATTACCCGGAGGGCGATGATGTGGGCGTCCCGACTCGCTGGCAGTTCCCCAGCGCTTTCGACGGCATCGAGGTTGCCGACCTCCGGGCGGTGCAGGAGCAGATCCAAAGCGGCGACTACGCGCAGAACGTCCAGGCGGGCCACAATTGGGCCGGTCACGCCATCGGGAAAGTGATCGGCGTCGACACCCTAACCAAGGGGGGCAAGGCGAGGGCGCAGCGGCTTCTGAAGACTTGGACCGACAGCGGCGCCCTGAGAGTCGAGGCGATCCACGACCAGCGGAACGGCCGGTCTAAACCGATGATCCGGGTCGGTGAATGGGCCCCCAAAGAAGTGGTTCCGCACTCATGAAAACGCAGGTGCGGAAAGGTGCGGAAGGTGCGGAGCAGGACGCTCTACCGCATCCGCCGCACCACACCCCCTTTAGGGGGTGGGTGGTGCGGTGCGGTGCGGGGTCGGCGAGTGCCGACCTCGTCCTGCAGGTGCGGAAAGAAGGCGTCGAGAAATTTCTCCAAGGGAGGACTGCATGACCATTGCCGGGGCTGGGCTGACCGATGATTTTCACTGGTTCGCGATGCGGGTACGCCCGTTGAAGGAACTGCTGGCTGGGATCGCGCTGACGCGGATGGGGATCGAGCATGTCGTGCCGGTCCGGCTGGTGCGAGGCCGGCGTCGGTCGCGTCACGTGAAGACGCGTCTGCCGCCGACGCAGATCCCCGCGTTGCCTGGCTTCGTGTTCATCCGGACGAGCGATGGTCACCTTGCGGGCGATGCGCACCGCGCGCGCACGTGCCCGTTCATCGGAAAGCTCGTGCTGATGAACGGCAAGCCGGCGGTGTTGCCCAACGCCTGGCTCGACCGGCTGAACCCCGCCGCGCTGGACCCCGAGCACCTGCAACCGTCGCCGGTGAAGATTGGCGATGCGGTGAGGCTGACCGAGCACGCTGGCGCCTTCGCCGGTCTCACGGGTCGCGCCGCTTCCGAGGCGAAGCAGGGCGAAATCCGGGTGCTGATAGAGTTCTTCAATTCGCTGCGGGAGGTGAGCTTGCCGGTCTACCACATCAAGGCTGCGGCGTGAGACCGCACTTGTCGCAGGCGATGAACTCCGTCAATCATCCGCGCAGGGCGGTCAGAAAATGCCCTGAGCATAGGTCGGTCGCTGCGCCGCACGGGCGTATCACCGATGTGTCGATCAGCGCGGGCGCGAGACGTAAGCGCCGACTTGAGCGCCGCACGGCCGGGAACCTGCCCGGCCATTCAGTCCGAAAATGTGCCCAAAATCGCAGGAGCAGTCCGATTGGATTCCCGCACTGGGCGGACGCCCTCGGGCTCCTCCGCATCGACCACCAATTTGAGCAGCATGTTCGCGAGGAGGTCCGGAAGGCCTGCGCCGCAACCGACGTGCGCGGTCTCCCGCGGCTGAGAGCAGCCCGCCGGATCGAGGCTGCGGCCCGCGCCGCCATCGTGCGCTGTTTCGCTGAGCAGTACCCCAAGCGGCGGTTCAGGATCAGCCGCAACTGGCCCGGCGCCATGACGATCGTCACCGGCGCCATCGCCGTTACCGAAGTCTGGCTGGGCCTCGACTGGTCGGGGGACGAAGAGGGCCTGGAGGCGATCAACGTTGCGATCGACCGCGGCGAGGAGCGGCGCCGTGCCTGAAGTCAACCCCATCACCCTCAGCATGGCTGACGCTGCCGAGCTTATCGAATGGGCGCGTGACCTCGCCGAAGATGCCCTGATTTGGTTCTGGGTCCGCGCCGACCACGGCTACGGGACGCGGTACGACGAACTCCGCAGGCTTTGCACGCGGGATCAGATCTTCACCCAGTTCGAAATCGACGAGATCGAGGTCTACGCCGCCAACTACGGCGACCGCGACGCCTTCACGGAGCTGAGCAATGCCCTACACGCTGACGCCAACCACCAACGGTCATTGGCTCGTGAGCGACGCCCTGCCGTCCCATCCCGACCTGCAGTACGCGTCAGCCCAACTGGCCGGGTTCGGCAACCTTCAGGCCAACAATCTGCAAACGCTCGGCTTGCACAGCTTTCCCACCATCGAAGAGGCCACGGCATTCATTAAGCAGCGGCACAATCCGTTTCCGGTGCGGACCGGCGCAGCAGTAAGGCCGATCCGGCCTGATATGGCACCTGGCGGGCTGATCTTTCCCGACGCCCGGCATCTCGGTTCTAACGGCGCGAACCAGCATACGGCCTGCCCGAAGTGCGACGATGGCATCGTCACCATCGGCAATGGACAGACCGGATACTGCGATTGCCCGCGCGGCCATGAGCGGTACAACACGGATGACGTCGCGTGAGGCCTAGGACTTTTTGAAGGTCAGCCCGTTGAGGATGGTATCCACTGTGGTCGTCGCTACCTCGCGCGCTTTCTTCGTCACCGCTGGATCCCCAATCAGATTGTAATTAGCGACCCCGCGCTTAGCTAGTTCGCGGAACTGCTCCACCTGCGCGGCGGGGTTCCCCGATGACTGCGCGATGGCGGCGATAAGCGACTGAACCAGCACACGCAGCGCGAGGCACTCGGCCTCTAGTTTTCCAAAAGCGTCCATAAAAATCTCCCAGATGATTGGAAAATAAGGGGGCCGCGCCTTCCTCTGCAGCGCGGCCCGAAGTCACTAGTTCTTCGGCGCTTTGCCGGACTCGATCAGCGCCACCACCTTTTCGAGTGTGGCGTTCAGGCCTTTTGCAGCGTCCAAGCCAAAGGCGACACGGGCGAAGCACACCCGCTCCTCGTCGGCAGTGCCCTGCGAGCTGTGGGGCGCCAAGCGGGAGAAGAAGCCAACGTGCACCAAGCCACCACGCGCTGTGACGACAAAGTCATCAGCGACGATTGGCAAGGTGTCTTTCTCGTTCTGGTCCATGTTTCATGGTCCTTCTAGCTATGAGCGAGGACCGCTTGACCAATAATCGGGTAGGCCGGATATTTTTCCGAGTCGCCCCACTACGATGTCCGACGCGGTCCTCAAGATGTGTCGGACGCGACTGCGGCCCAGCGCGCCAACGCTGGGCCGAATCGCTTTCAGTCATAACGATAATCAGAAGCAGGATTCGCGCAGGTGTCCAGCGGCGGCTCCGTACATCCCACAAGCTTCCTTGAAAGGGCGTGAGAACCTTGCGAGGAACGGCTGCAAGCCCGCGCATCTGCGGCTCCTACTTCATCCTCCGGCCCCTTTGAGGCTGCGCGGTATATGGACCCGGCGTGGCGCCCGCAAGCGCGAAGATTCTCGTAGAAATGGTTGAATTTACGGGCTGGTTCACTAGCCCCGTTCTGACGGTTCGACGCGCCTCAAACGGTTGCGCGTTCTGGCGTGGGCCGCGCAACATCTAGCGATTTTCATTCGCGTTGCTTTTGCGCCTCGTTGCCGAAAATGTTCAACGTTCTCTCGATGACGACCGGCATCGTTCGACCGCACGCACAGGTCACGGAGTCCTTTGCCGGCTCGAAGGTGGCCTTCTGGCTGACGAACAGCTGACCATTCTCGATCAGCATGAGGGTAGCGTCGCAGGCGTCACAGCTGATCCGATCAGTTTGCATGTCGGCCCCTCCTATGGGCGTCGCAGCTTCGCAGCTGTTCCCGAAATCTCAATCCATACCGTCAACGCGCACACGCGCGCGCGGAGTACAGAGAGGCGCTAAGCGATGGCGCGACCGAAAAAGGGCGAAGAAGCCCATCCCAAGAAAGCCCTGAGCGAGAAGATCCGGCGCGCTTCGGCGCTCGGCGTTCCCCAGGACGACATGTGCAAGCTGTTCAAGATCGGAAAGGACAGCCTGCACAAGTACTACCGCGAAGACCTCGACATCGGAACGACGGCCGTCACCATGGGCGTCGGCGGGAAGATCATCGAGGCCGCGCTGAAGGGTGAGCAGTGGGCCTGCGCGCTCTACGCGACGCGGCGCATGGGCTGGAAAGAGGGGATCGACCTTAGCGGCGGCCTGACCGTCACCATCAAGTCGTACAGTGAGCAGCCTGCCGGTGGCAGCTAGCGCGATTGAGCTGCCGTTCAACTGGGACCCGCGATCGTATCAGCTGCCCCTCTGGCGAGCGCTGGAGAGCGGCAAGAAGCGGGCGATGATCGTCTGGCATCGGCGCGCCGGCAAAGACGACGTCTACCTGCACTGGACCGCACGCTGCACGCAGCTCCGGCCCGCGAACTATTGGCACATGCTCCCCGTGAAGGAGCAGGCGCGGAAGGCGATCTGGACCGCGGTCAACCCGCACACCGGCAAGCGCCGCATCGATGAAGCTTTCCCGATCCCGCTGCGCAAGACGACGCGCGATCAGGAGATGATGATCGAGTTCAAGAGCGGGGCGACCTGGCAGGTTGTCGGCTCGGACAACTTCGACACGTCGGTTGGCGCGGCGCCGGCCGGACTGGTCTTCTCGGAATGGGCGCTGGCCGACCCGCAGGCCTACGGCATCCTTCGCCCGATCCTGCTGGAGAACAAAGGCTGGGCGCTCTTCAACACCACGCCGCGCGGGCGCAATCACGCGCTCGACACGCTGAAGATGGCGCAGGCGAACCCGGATGAGTGGTTCAGCCAAGTCCTGACGGCAAACGACACGGGCATCTTTGCCGCCGGCGACCTCGAACGCGAGCGACTGGAATACATCGCCCTCTACGGCCCGGACTTGGGCGAGGCGATGTTCAAGCAGGAGTACCTGTGCAGCTTCGAGGGCGCAGTCCTCGGCGCCTTCTACGCAGCCGCACTGGACGAGATCGAGCGCAAGAACCAGATCACCCGCGTCCCGTATGACAAGGGCTATCCGGTCACCACCGCATGGGACCTCGGCGTCGACGACGCGACGGCCATCTGGTTCATCCAGCAGATCGGCCGCGAAGTGGCGGTGATCGACTACTACGAAGAGATGAACCGGGGCCTCCCGGACATCGTCACCGACCTGAAGGCGAAGGGCTACCAGTTCGATCGCCACCTCCTGCCGCACGATGCCGGCGGGCGCGAGAAGCAGACCGGCAAGTCCTACAAGCAGCAGCTCGAGGATCTGCGCCTAGCCGGCGAGATGGTCGTGCTCGACCGGGCGAAGGATGCCGCTGCCGTGCTCGCGGGGATCAACCAGGGGCGCACGCTCTTCCCGCGCTGTGTCTTCGACACCCAGACCTGCAAGCGCGGCCTCAACGCTCTGCGCAACTACCGGGCCGAGTGGAACGAAGACAAGAAAATCCTGTCGCAGACGCCCGTCCACGACTGGGCGTCACACGGGGCAGACGCCTGGCGGGCGCTCGCGACTGGCCTGCTTCCCACGGCGGGAGGCGTGAAAGCCAACGTCGACAGCATGCGGTCCGATGAACTGGTAGCGGAGGGCGGCTTCATCCGATGACTGACGACGCCTCCCCAGAACAGGTGATGGAGGACGGCCAGACGCCGGAGGATCCGCGTAAGGAGCGGATGGACCTCCTGCGCGCCGTCCTGGTTCGTGAGGAAGCGGACTCGCTCGGCAAGAGCGACAGCATGGCGGCCGAGCAGATCGAAGCTTTCGAGCGTTACACCGGCCAGCCTTACGGCAACGAGACGGTAGGCCGCTCCAGTGTCCACACGCGCGAGGCTTTCGAGACCATCGAGTGGATGCGTCCGGACATGGCGCGCATCTTCGCCTCGGGTGGCAAGGCGGTGACCTTCGACCCTTGGGGGCCCGGCTCGGAGCAGCAGGCCGAGGAAGCCACCGACGCCATCAACCAGGTGTTCTTCGAACAGCAGGACGGCCGCATCATCGTCGACACGCTGTTCTTCGACGGCGCAGTGCAGAAATACGGCGTCGTCGCGGTGCTCTGGGAAGACGCCACGATGGGCGACCCGGAGACCTACGAAGGCCTCAACATCTTCCAGGCCCAGCAGCTGGTGTCGGATCCGAACGTCGACGTGCTGGAAGCCGCCGCCACTGCGCATGAGCCGGTTTATCACCCTGAGACGGGCGAGCATGTCGGGGACCGGCCGATTGAAGGTCGGATGACCGTCCAACGGGTGAAGCTGCAGGCCCGCCCTTATGTGCAAAACATCGCGCCGGACGACTTCCGCATCAGCAAGCGCGCCACGAACTTGGATGATCCGCCCTACTGTGGCCACGTCGAGCGCATGCCGCTGTCGGAGCTGAAGCTCCTGCACCCGGCCAAGCAGGAAGAGCTGGAGGAGTACTCCGGCTCGATGAGCGACACGACCACGGACGAGCGCCGCTCCGCGCGCTTCTGGGACGAGGACGACCCGACCGGCTTTCAAACCGTCGATGACGGGGAGGACCCGGAAGTCGAGACCATGCGGGAGTACGTCCACTTCGACCTGGACGGAGACGGTTACGCCGAGCTGCTGGAGTGTCGGCGACTTGGCGAATGTGTGCTGAAGGCCGAGCCGGTCGAAGAGCACCCCTACGCCGGCTGGACCCCTTACCCCATTCCTCACAAGCTGGTCGGCTTGTCGTGCGTCGACGTCGTCAAGGATCTGCAGGAGGTCAAAACGACCCTTCTGCGCAACGGCCTCGATGCGGTCTATCAGTCGGTGGCGCCGCGGACGTTGGTCAACAAGGATGCGGTGACGCTGAGCGACCTTCTCAGCATCCGGCCGGGCCAGATCGTGCGGGTGAAGGACGGCGTCGACCTCGACAAGGCGGTGCGCCCGCTCACCGTGCCGGACATGTCGGGGCCTGCGCTCCGCATGATGGAGTACGTCGATCAGGCGGTGGAGACGCGCTCGGGCGTCACCCGCCACGCGCAGGGCATGGACCCTGACGCGCTCAACAAGACGGCCAAGGGCATCCAGCTCCTCCAAAGCGCTGCCAGCGTGCGCAAGGAAAACATCGCCCGGAACCTCGCCTCGGGTCTCGAGATGATGTTCCGCAAGTTCTACCGCCTCATGGTGCGCAACCAGCAACGCCCGCAGCAAATGCGGATCGGCAAGGAGTGGCGGACCTACACGCCGTCGACCTGGAACGCCGAGGCTCGCGTCCGCGTGCACGTCGGCCTCGGGACCGGCGATCGGGACACCGAACTCCAGATGCTGGGCGGCATCTTCAACATGCAGAAGGAATACGTCGCTCGCTTCGGCCCGCAGAACCCGTTCGTGACGCCCAAGCACATGCACAACACCATCGAGAAGATGGTCCGCGTGATGGGCGAGCGGTCGGCCGATGCATTCTTCGCCGATCCCTCGACCATCCCGCCGGAGCAGCTGCAGGCCGCGCTGCAGCCGCCTCCGAATCCGAAGGCGCAGGAAGTCCAGATGAACATGCAGATGGAGCAGATGCGGCTACAAATGGACCAGATGCGCATGCGCATGGACGCGATGATGGAGCGCGAGAAGACGCAGGGCCAGCTTCAGCTCAAGCGGGAGCAGATCGGCGGCGAACTCCAGCTCAAGCGCGAGACGACGGTCGCCGAGCTGCAGCAGAAGCAGCAGACCGACATGCTGCGCATCGTCCACGGCGGCAAACCGACCGCGCCTGGCGCCGGCGTCAATGAAGCGCAGGTGGGCGGACAGCCCGGATGACCGAAAGCACCACGAGAGAACAAGAGCGCGCAGCGGCCGTCGAACAGCTGCAGTTTTCAGAGGCGGCGCGGCAGGCGCTGCAGAACGAGGCCATCATGGCCTACTTCCGTGAGGCGGAGGCGAAAGCCATCGACGCGCTTCTAGGCGCCGCGATCACCGACGACCTCGGACGGCTACGGCTAGCTACCGTCGCCCAAACAGTCCGCAACTTGATCAGTTACCTGCAACAGGGTCGCGACCTAGGCGACTTTGCACGGTCGATCATCGCGGACATCGATAAAGAGGACGCCAATCGTGAGCGTTGAGAACCAGAACCAGGCGCCAGACCAGGCTCAATCCGGCATCCCGGATCAGGAGCAGGCGGAGAACGATCTGCTAGCAGCCTTCATGGCTGACGCGAAGGGCGAAGGCGCCGATGAGGGCGCGCCCCAGAACACGAACCAAGCCGACGACCCGGAGCAGGCCGCGAAGGCCGCTGAGGAAGAGGGCGACGAAGCCTCCAACAAAGACGGCGCCGAGGGTGATCCCGAGGGCGACTACGTCGAAGACGGGGCGGGGAACAAATTCGCGGTGGACGACCTTCTGGCCGCCCACGAGTACAAAAAACAAACCGAAGCGAGCCTTGAGCAGCTTCGACACCAAGCGATCCAGCAGGGCCAGCAACACGTCGCTGCCCACCAACAGCACTTCCAGCAGGCGGTGTCCGCGTTAGAGCAATCGTTCAAGCTGGTGCAGACGCTCATCCCCGAGATGCAGCCTCCGCCGACTTCGATGCTCGACCCGAACTCGCAGGACTACGATCCGCACGGCTATCACTTCCTCGAACGCAACCAGCGCGAACTGACCGCCCGCATCCAGCAGGCGCAACAGGTCGTTCAGGGCGCCCAACAGGAGGCGAGGCGGCAGCAAGCAGCCCAACAGGAGCAGCTTGCCGCCCAGAGCGCCGCGCGGCTAAAGTCCAAATACCCGGAAGCGTGGGGCACGCCGGAGGCAGCGACAGCCAAATGGAACGAGCTGACGAGCTTCGCCGGCAAGTCTTACGGCATCGAGCCGCAGCTGATTGGATCGATCGTTCACCCTGGTTTCTGGGAGGCCTTGATGGACGCGCACGCGTTCCGCACGGCCACCGCCAAGGGTCTGCCCAAGCCTTCCGGCGCGGAGAAGTCCTCGCCGAGGCTGGTTCGCACCAGCGCCAAAGCCCCGGCTGGAAAGCCCGGCGCGAATGGCGTTGCGACGAACCGCAAGCAGGCCGCTGAAGCGCACCTCAAGAAGACAGGGAAGGTGTCGGACCCTCTGGCGATCTTCGGTGACTACCTCTGAAAGGGGTAACCACCAATGGCTGTCGATACAGCAACGCTGACTCGCTATGAGCAGGTCGGCGTAAGAGAACAACTCTCCGACAAGGTCTACGACATCAGCCCCATGGACTTCCCGGTCATGTCTGCGATCGGGCGGGGCGCCAAAGCCACGAACACCAAAGTCGAGTGGCAGAAAAAGGTCGTCCGCTCGGCGAAGACCAACAAGCTGAAGGATGGCGACGATGCGGTGCTCACCACCGTCACGCCGCACACGCGTCTGGCCAACTGGACGCAGATCTTCGGCGAGGCGGTCAGCGTCTCCGGCACGGCGCAGGCGGTCTCCACCGCCGGCCGCAAGGACGACCTCGCCAACGCGGTGATGTACGCGACGAAGGGCATCAAGCGCGACATTGAAACCGCGCTCTGCGCCAACGCCGCGTCCGATGACGGCTCCCGAGGGACCGCGCGCGGCTTCGGCGGCATCGAGTCCTGGCTGACGACAAACGTCGACCGCGGCTCCGGCGGCTCCAGCGGCGGCTACAATAGCGGCACCTACCAGACCGCTGCGGCTACCGACGCCTCGTCCACCAACCAGCGGACGATCACGGAAGCCAAGCTCAAGACCGTGCTCGGGTCCATCTGGACCAACTCGGACGAGGGCTGCGCCCCGCTGGTCGTTGTCGGCATCTTCTCCAAACAGAAGGTGTCGAGCTTCTCCGGCCGAGCGACGGCGAGCCAGCAGTACCCGATGGGGCCGAAGTCGTCGAAGTCTCTGGCGATCATCGGCGCGGCGGACATCTACGTGTCCGACACCGGCGTCCACCGCATCGTGCCCAGCCGCTTCAGCCGCGCCCGCTCGGCGCTCCTGCTGAACCCGGAGTACCTGTCGGCCCGCTACCTGCGGCCGTTCAAGGTCGAGCCCCTGGCGAAGACGGGCGACGCCGACAAGAAGCAGCTCATCGCCGAGCTGACGCTCGAAGTCGGGAACGAGGCCGCGCACGGCGTCCTCGCTGACCTCAAGACCTCCTAAGTTCCCGGGAGCTTCCCCTCCTAGGAAAACCCCGGCCGGGCAGCGGCGTATCTCGCTGTCCGGCCGACCCGTTTTTGCGGAGAGCGCATGACAGACGAAACGACCAAAGCTGACGAGGCCAAAGCGAAGTCGGCGAAGCCGAAGACGTACAAGGCCCTCAAGCCGTTTCACCTCCAGCCCGCCGACATCGTCGGCGCTGCCAATCCGGACGGGCTCTCCATTCCCGTCTCCCCCGGAGAGACGCTTCCCCAGCTGAAGGCCCACGCACAGGCGGCCCTCGTGTCGAGCGAGCACATCGGTGTCGCTTGATTTCAACGGATGGTCACCCGGCGGCATCCGCAACTATGCGGGCATCGACGCCGCGGATGGCGCGATCATCATGGCGCGCATGCAGGACTGCTCGCCGTTCCTCGAACGGGCGGCGCAGATCCGTAATCACGGCAACTGGCGCGGCGACAACAACGACTTCTGGCATGTCGCGAGCGTGCCGAACGTCATCCTCGAGGAATGGCTCCGCAAGGGGATTCGCTACTGGGCGGCGGAGGACTGGCCGAAGATCAAGCAGCTGCTCAACGGCGAGTACAAGTGGCTCAAGACCGCGCCGGTGACGATATGAGCGGCTACGATCTCGCCCGCCTTGAGGCGTCGCTGCTGGAAGCGGTCCAGGCCGATGACCGCCCGGAGATGCTGCGCCGGTCGGACGCGCTGCTCGCCTGCGACCCGACCTCGGCGAAGGGTCTCTTCTCCGCCGGCATGGCCATGTTCCGAGAGGAGCGTCACGGCCTGGCGTCGGTGCTGCTGAACGCCGCCAGTCATCAGCTGCCCGAGGACCCCAGTGTCTGGAACAACCTCGGCTGCGCGCTGGAGCGCTGGCAGCCGGCCGGCGCGCTGACGTGCATGGAGACCGCCCTCCACCTCGACCCGACCTTTGACGCGGCCCTGGCGAACATGGTTGGCGTGCTGCAGGAACTCGGCAAGTTCGATGAAGCGATCAAACGCGGCCGGGAATACCTGGCCGATCACCCGGACGATCCGGACTGCAACCACAACGTTTCGCTTGCCCTGATGCAGGTCGGCCGCTGGCGAGAAGCCTGGGGCCCGATGCGTAAGGCGCTGGGCCATCGCCGCGGTAAGGAGCGGCTCTATGGCGATCTGCCGCGCTGGACCGGCGAGGGTGACGCTACCGTCGTCATCTATGGCGAGCAGGGCCTTGGTGACGAAATCCTCGGCGCCGCATTCTACGACCACGTCGCCGCAACCGGCGCCCGTGTCATCATCGACTGCGAGCCCCGCCTTGAAGGCCTGTTCAGGCGGTCCTTCCCGTCCTTCGACGTCTTCGGCACGCTGCTTGAGCCGGAGGAAAGTCTCGGCTGGGTCGACGTTCTGCAGCCGACGCACCGCATCGAATGCCTCGGCCTCGGCGAGTTGTTCGCACCGGAACCCTTCCGCCGCGGGCCGTATCTCAAGACTGATCCAGCCAAGCGGGCGATGTTCCGCGCCTGGCTCGATGCGATCGGCCCCGGCCTCAAGGTCGGGCTGTCGTGGCGGGCAGGCGTCAAACCGTGGGACCGCGCCCAGCGCTGCATTCCGGAAAGCGTCCTGCCGCCGCTGCTGGCGACCACTGGCGTTCAGTTCATCGATCTGAACTGGGATGGCGGCCCGACTGACGGCGTGCACCTGCTGCCTTGGGCCGTCCGCAAGGGCGCGGACTTTGACGACACGGCCGCGCTGGTCGCCGGGCTGGACCTCATCATCAGCGTGCCACAGACCGTCGTGGACGCCGCCGGCGCCATCGGTACGCCCTGCTGGGCGCTGACGCCGCCGGTCCCGCAGTACCGCTTCGCCGAGGCGGCCGGGGACGAAGCCTGGTTCTACCAGGGCGTCGAGATTTTCCGCCGCAAGGGTCCGCAGTGGGCGCCGGTCATCCTCCGCGCCGCGCAGCGCCTGCGCATGCTCGCTCCAGCAGAGATGAGGGTGGCCGCCGAATGACGAACTGGGACGAACACCTCGCCACCGCCAAGGCCATCTTCGAGCAGAAGCCCGAGAAGCTGGCCGGCATGTCGGTGACGGCCATTCGCGCGCTTGCCGGCGTCCTGATGGCGCTGGTGGAGGCCGAGAAGACCCGAAACGAAGGAGAGACGGTATGATCGCCCCGTCCGCACGGATTCACGATCTCGCCCTTGTTGAAGACGCCAGCGTCGGCGCTCGCACCCGCGTCTGGCAGTTCGCCAGCGTCATCCGCGGCGCGAAGGTCGGCGCGGATTGCAATATCGCTTCCGGCGCCTGCATCGACGGCTCACACATCGGCGACCGATGCATCATCGGCCACAATCTGGCGATGGGGCCGGGCTTCCTGATCGGCAATGACGTCTTCATCGGGCCCAACGTCACCTTCTGCAACGACGCCTGGCCCCGCACCGCCAAGGAAGGCTTCGACCCCCGCAAGTTCAACTCGTTCAACTGGGCCGTCATCGTGGAGGATGGCGCATCGATCGGAGCGAACTGCGTCATCCTCCCGGGCGTGCGCATCGGCGCCCGCGCCATGATCGCGGCCGGCAGCGTCGTGCGCGAGGATGTCGAGCCTGACGTGCTCTACGGCGGAGACACCGAGTACTGGAACCAGGAGATCATCCGCGACGGCAGGCGCATGCGCTTCGCCGATGAGGGCAAGGCCCTGCAGGATGAGTGCGCCCGCATGATGGACGCGGTCGAGCTGAACCTGGGGATGGCCTGATGCCGCCGCTTGATCCCCAGCCCGCCCCTCGCCGCGAGCCGACGCCCGCGCAGTCCGGCGGGATCGTGATCGCGACGTTGCTCTGGGAGCCCAATGCCGAGTCCTACACGTTCTCGAATATGTACGATGAGCGCTGGGTGGAGAAGCTGTACCGCGGCTTCGCCCGCAACCTCCGGCGCCCGTTTCGCTTCATCTGCTTCACTGACCGCGACCGCGATTTCTGCGAGCCGATCGATCAGCTCCGCATCAAACAGGACCCGCCCGGTTACGGCGCCTGCATCGAGCCTTACGCGCTCAATATGCCGATGATCCTCTGCGGCCTCGATACGGTCGTTACGGGGAACGTCGACCATCTGGCCGACTACTGCATGACGGCGCAGAAGCCTGCTGTCCCGCGCGATCCGTTCTTCCCGGACAAGGTCTGCAACGGCGTGGCGCTCGTCCCCGCCGGCAACCGGTTCGTCTTCGACGACTTCCCGGGCGGCAACGACATGGACTGGATACGCAAGCTGCGCACGGAAGGCCGCTTCGACGTCATCGACGACGTCTTTCCGGGCGAGGTGGTCTCCTACAAGGGCCACGCCATGGACTACGGCGTCGGCGACGCGCGCGTTGTCTACTTTCACGGCGAGATGAAACCGCACGAGCTGGTGTCGCTGGTCGACTGGATTCCGGAGCACTGGCGCTAGATGGCCGTCTCGCTCGTCCGCGCAACTGACCCGACTGTCGCGGCGCTCGCCGCCACGGCGGAAACCGGCTTGCTGGTGCGCGGCGGCGAGGGGCAGATCAACGCCCGCACGCTGCAGGGAACGGCCAACGAAATTGAATGGACCAACGCCGACGGTTCAGCAGGGCCGCCGACCGCGCGACTGTCGAACGTACTCGCGTTCACCGGTAAGACGGCCAACGGCGGGACGTTCAACACCCCCACGCTGGTTTCGCCGGCCATCTCTGGGCTCGCCGATCCGGTAAGCGCGCAAGACCCGGCGACGATGAGTTGGGTGCAAACCCTCTTCGCCGGCCTCCGCCCAAAGCAAAACTGCCTCTGCAAGACGACGGCGAACATTACACTTTCCGGCCTGCAGACGATCGACGGCGTGACCGTCAGCGCAGGCGACCGCGTGCTGGTCGGCAGTCAAAGCGCTCCATCCGGAAACGGGGTCTACGTCGCGGCGTCCGGCGCATGGTCGCGCGCGACCGACATGGACGTCTGGTCGGAGATTCCTGGCGCCTGGGTCATTGTCGAGCGCGGAACGTCCAACGCCGACACGGTCTGGTTCGTCACAGCCGACCAGGGTGGAACGCTCAACACGACCTCTATCACCTGGTCGCAGTTCTTCGGGCCCGGCCTTTATCAGGGCAAGAGCGCGAACCTCGACACCTACGACAGCAACCCGCTCGCAGCCGCGGAGCTGCAGCAACTTCAGAACATAAACTCCAGCGTCATCACCGCGGCGATCTGGGGCTACATCGCTGGCGTCACGGGGGCGTTCGGAACCGCCGCCTATGTTGCGGATAGCAGCCTCGTTCACCAGAGCGGCACGGAAAACGCCATCGCTGGCGCCAAGACCTTCACGACGCAGCTGATCGGCAAAGGGACTGCGACCAACGACAGCGCGGCGGCGGGCTACATCGGCGAGCTGCTCTCAGCGACTGCGGCAACAGTTGCGCTCTCGAACGGCGTCTACAAGACCATGGTCTCCCTGTCACTCACGGCAGGCGATTGGGACGTGCAGGGCAACGCCATCGCCATTGGTGACAGCGGCTCGAACACCACGTTCTCCAAGCTCTACGCGATGCTTTCGCTCGTCAACAATACGGGCGACTTCACTCTCGATCGCTACGCGTCGTTCTACACCACGACTGCCGGATACACGCTCAACAACAACGGGGGCCAAAAGCTGGTCACGCCCATGGCGCGGTTCAGCCTGTCTGCGACGACGACGATTTACCTGGTCATGTACACCGACTGCAGCGGCAATGCTTTCAATTGCGATGTGATGATCCGCGCGCGGAGGGTCCGATAGATGCCCACCTTGCCGCCCGTCCGCATCAATTCGCAAACGGCGTCGATCCAGCTGGCCGCAGCTGATGCGACGTGCGAGCGCATCGTTTTTGTCAACGACGACGTTAACGGCCTCTACTTCCTCGAGGGCGCGGGCACAGCAGGGCCGCTCAACTACACGTACATTCTCTATGCCGGCGATGAGATCACCTACACGGGCGACGATGCCAAGCAGGCCTTCAACGGCGCTTGGGCGGCGGACGGCGCCGGCGGGTGTCAGGTCACCAAGGTAACCAACGACGGCCTGACCGGGTCAGTCCATAACTTCGGCTCGCTCAAGAACGCCATCGCGCAGCGGCTCGGCCGCTCGAACATGACGGCGCTCATCCCCGATTTCATCGCCACCGCACAGTCGCAGATGATGCACGGGCATGAAATCGAGGTCGGGCCGCGCGGCCTTGCGGTCTCGGTTCCGCCGCTGCGTATCAGCGACATGCTGGCGACCGAGACCCTGACCCCGACTGACGGGGAAGCCGATCTGCCGGACGATTACCTGGAAGCGAAGCTACTCGTCCCGCAGCAGACCGACGCCGCACCGCTGGCCTTCCGCCCGCCCGAGGTGTTCTCGCGCCTCGGCAGCGCGGCCTATTTCACGATCACCGGCAGCGTCGTGAAGTTCGCGACCAGCCAGACGTCGCCAGCGGACCTGACCTACTATGCTCAGCTGGCCGCGTTCACGAGCGACACGGACACGGACGCCGTTCTGCAGAAGGCCTGGCACGCCTACCTCTACGGCGCTCTCGCGGAGGCCTATGAACACATTCGCCAGACCGATCGCGCAGAGCGCTATTTCCGCCAGTTCGCTGGCGCTGTGCGCTCCCTCAACAACCGCTCCGACGACGGCCAGATGAGCGGAAGCGTTCTCGTTGCGGTCCCTGACTTCACGCCATGATCGAGTTTGGCCCATTCTCGCCCGATCAGCCCGACCTGGCGAAACCCCATCTTGTCGAGGCGCTGAACGTCACGCCGACGATGAAGGGCTACGGCCCTTTCAAGTCGCTGGCGGCCCTCTCGGACCCGCTTCCCGGGCGATGCCGCGGCGCCGGCGTCTTCCGCGACAGCGCGGGCGATGTGCATATCCTGGCGGGCGACGGCACCAGCCTGCGCGAACTCCAGCGCGACGGAACATGGACCGACATCAGCCGGACCTCGGGCGGCGCCTACACCATGACGTCGCACCGCTGGTCGATGGCGCAGTTCAGCGACCTGATCGTTCAGGTGAACTACAACGACGCGCCGCAGAAAAAGACGCTCACCAATACCAACCCGTGCACCGCCCTCGGCGGATCGCCGCCGCGCGCGAAGTTTGCTGTCCAGTTCCGCGACTTCATCTGGCTCGGCTACACCGAGAACTCGCCGTTTCAGGCGTTCTGGTCCTCGATCAACAACGCCGAAGGCTGGACGCCCGGCACCGACCTTTGCGACTTCCAGACGTTCCCGGATGGCGGCTACCTGCGCGGTTTTGTGCCGGGTGAGGTGCTGCTGATCTTCCAGGAGAGCAAGATCCGGCGCGCCAGCTTTGTCGGGGCGCCGATCATCTTCCAGATCGACGTCATTCAGGAGGAGTTGGGCTGTCTCGAACCGGGCTCGATCGTGAAGGTGGGCTCGCGCGCCTACTTCCTCGCGCTCGACGGCTTCCACGTGATCGACCAGCTCGGTCAGGAGGCGCAGATTTCGGAGGGATGGGTCAACGACTGGTTTTTCCGGGACGTCAGCCAACCCTTCCTCTACCGCATGTCGGCCGCGGTCGATTTCGCAAACCACCTGGTCAAGTGGTCTTATACCTCGGTCAGCTCGCCGGACGGCACGCCGGATACGGTGCTCTCTTACTACTGGCCAAAGAAGCGATGGAGCGTGGCGCGGTACGGCGTTGAGATTCTGTTCAACGCCCAGGACCAAGGCTACGGCCTCGACGAGCTGGACGCCATCGCCCCGAGCATCGACGCTTTCGACATCACGCTTGACGATCCGGTTCTTAAGGGCGGCGGAGCGCGTTTCGGCGGCTTCGGCACTGAGGATAGCGACATCGGTCCGGCGTTCGGCGTCTTCACGGGCGCCGCGCTCGCGGCGCAGCTGACCACCGGCGACTTCGAACTGATCGCCGGCAAGATCTCTTACGTCTCCAGCGTTGAGCCGGTCACGGATTCGCTCGACATCACCTTGGCTGTCGCTTCGCGTGATCGTCAGCAGGCAGCGGTGAGCTTCAGCGCGGCGTCGCCGCTGGAAACCCACGGCGGATGCAGCCTCGATGCCGCGGGCCGCTATCACCGCTTCCGCGCGGCCATTCCGGCCGCCTCCGATTGGACGTTCCTGCAGGGGCTCTCCGACTTCGAAGCGCAACTTGAGGGCGAAATCTGATGGCGGTCACGCGCTCACAGAAACTGGCGCCCAACGAGAAGGACCCGGGGAAGATCGTCCGGTCGCTCAACCTGGTGATCGATGGGCGGACCGATAATTATGGGCAGGTCACGCTGACCGCTAACGCTGCGTCGACGACTTTCGAGCATGCGGCGCTTTCGGAGAACTCGACGATCGCGCTCACGCCCCGCACGGCGCACGCCGCAGCGGCGATGGCTGCGGGGACGCTTTATGTCAGCGCCAAAGCGAACGGCTCAGTGACGTTTGCGCACGCCAACAACGCCCAGACAGACCGCACCTTTGACCTTGCCTGGATCGGATAACGCCCATGCCCGCGCCCAACGCGAACTTCAATCCGCCGGCCAACTTCTGGGACGCCAACGGTCAGTTTCAGATGCCGCAAAGCGTGATGGATACGCTGAAGTCCTACAACCCCGGCGGCGCCAACGCTGGCATGCCGGGCGGCCCTGGAAACGGGCCCGGAACAGCAACCGGAGCGCCGGGCGCGAGCCAATGGGCTCAGTACCTGATGAAGTATCCGGATCTGATGGCCGAGTGGACGAAGCTCGGCAGCAACCCGAAGAACACCTTCAAGACACCGGACGAATACGCGCAGTGGCACTGGACCAACTATGGCCAGAAGGAAGGCCGCTCACTTCCAGGATCGGCTCCGACGCCCGATCCCGGGGCCGGTGCTGGCGCAGCAGCCGGCGGTGGCGGCGGTAATCCACTTCTGTCGGCCCTAACCGGCGGTGCCGCTCAAGGCGGCAAATACCAGGGCGCGCCGAACCCGGCGCTGCTCGCCCAACTCCTCCAGCAGTAGCGGAGCCTCCACGATGGAGACCACGATCGACCGGCCTCGGCCGGACCAGCGGACTTTTGACTTCGCGGTGGTCCCGCCAGAGATGGTGCTGCGGCTGCCGTCGCCGGCCGCGCAGGACGTGTTCGCACTTCTCACCGAGGCGTGCGGATACTCGGACGGCCGCTATGAGCCCGTCACCACACTGCGGGCCTGTGCCGGACAGATCGAAGGCTACGCAGAACAGCTCTGGATCGCAGGCTACCGCGGCGGCGCGGAACCGCCCTCGGCGGAGTCGATCGCCGTCACCACCATTCGCATCTACCCGACCGGGCTTCGCGTGCTCGAGCTGCTGGCGGTCGCCGGCAAGACGTCGCGCGCCTGGCTCCACTTCGCAGACGGTCTCGCGGACTTCGCCGCGAAGAACGGCTGTCACCGCGTCCAGATGCTCGGCCGCAAGAGCTGGATGCGCACGCTCGATGAGAGCTGGCGCGCCACCGCACAGCTGTTCGAGCGCGACGTAACCTAGAGGCGTTAGATGACCGAGACGACGACAGTCCGCAACGACCCGTGGTCGGGCCAGCAGCCCTACCTGCAAGACCTCTTTGGTCAGGCCCAGAACCTGTACAATCAGGGCTACGGCTCGCAGTATTTCCCCGGCTCGACTGTCGTCCCGTTCTCGCCCGACACGCAGAACGGCATGGACATGATCCGCCGCATGTCGATGCAGACGCCCATCGGCCTGCCGCAAGGCTACAACGTTGCGAACCAGGCGATGACCGGCGGCCAGACGAACCGCCTCGACGTCCTTAACCGCGCCGCGTCAGGCGGCATGCAGAACCCCTTCCTTGCCGCCATGATGCAGGCAGCTGGCATGGGCGGCGGCAGCATGGGCGCCCCCGGCGGTCAGCCCGGCTATCCGTCGATGGGCGGCGGTGCGGGACCATCTCCCGGCGGTCAACCCGGTGGCGCGCGGTCGTGGTCATCTATCGGAGCCCGGAGCGCGGGCGGAACGCCTTCGATGTCGACTGGCGTTCCAATGGGCTGGGGCAGCATGCCCGGCATGCCTGGCGGCGACATGCCGACCGGCGGTGCGGGGCAGTTTGAAAGCATGGGCGGCGCTGGCGGTGCGAGCCCGATGGGGTCGTTCGGGTTCGGCGGGTTCGGCGGCTACGGTGGCCAACCCGGCGGCGATCCAACGAAATCTGGCGGCGGCGAGTCCGGCATCTGGAACGAAGGCAACACGGGCGGCGGCTCGCTCTCGATGAATGATCCGTGGGCCAGCATGGCGACCGGTGGCGGTCAGCCTCCTGTGTACGGCGGCCAACCTGGCGGCGCTGGATCCAACATCGTCTCTCCACCCGGCGAAGCGTGGGGCGGGATGCCGTCGTTCGGCTCGCCGGGCGGTCCGGGCGGCATGCCCAGCCCCTTCAACTTCGGCATGCCCAGCGGCGGCGCCGGCGGGACGCCCGGCGGCATGCCGAGCATGTATGCGCCGAACGCCTCTGGCCTCGGCGAGCTTACCGGCGTCGGCGGGTCGGGGCCGAACCCCTTCCTGCAGACGATCCTCAAGGCGGGCTCGATGCCGGCCGCCAACGTCGGCAGCGTCGGTCACACGACGATGGGCATCGACCAGCTCAACCAATCGACCGCCGGCAATAACAACATCGACAACCTGCGGCGCGTCTCGGGCCAGCAGATTACGGCCGGTGGTGATGCGCTGAACGCGACGGCGTCGGGCTCGATGCTGACCGGCAACCCGTACCTCGATTCGATGTACGACATCGCCGCGCGCAAGGTGAAGGACAACACCAACTCCGCCTTCGCTGCCGCCGGCCGCTATGGCTCCGGCGCTCATACCGACGTGCTGGCGCGCGATCTCGGCGACCTCGCAACAAACATGTACGGCGCGCAGTACGACAGCGAGCGCAACCGCCAGATGCAGGCGGCCACTGAGTTGGGCAACCGGCAGGCGCAGAGCATCGCCAACCAGATGCAGGGCGAGACGTCGATCGCCGGGCTGGACGAGTCGCGCCTCGGCCGTCTCGCCAGTGCGGGAACCAGCCTCGCCGGCATTCAGTCGGCCGACCTCAACCGCGACATGCAGGGGAACATCGCCAACGCGCAGATGCAGGACTCCGCGCTCGGGCGGCAGCTCCAGGCGGCGCTGGGCGTCGGGCAGCTTGGCGAGAACAGCCTCAACCGGCAGGCCAACATGTTCGGCCAGCTCGTGACGTCCGGTGACAATGCGCTTGCGCGCCAGCTCGGCGCGGCAAGCGACATCAACAACTACGGCCTCAACCAGACGGGCCAAGGTCTTACCGCGGCGAACCTGCTCCCGATGCTGCAACAGCTGCAGTACAGCGGCGCCGGCAACCTCATGAACATCGGCAACATGCAGGAGGGTCAGGCGGGCCGCCAGCTCCAGGACGCGATGCAGCGCTGGCAGTTCGCGCAGCAGAATCCGTGGGACCAGCTCGGCCGCTATGCTGGCGTCATCAACGGCGCAGGCAATGTCGGCGGCACTCAGACGACAACGGCCCCGGGAGGCAGCAGCAACCCGCTTCTCAACCTACTCGGCGGCGGAGCGGCCGGAGCGGGCATCGCAGGTGCGCTTGGCGCCACCGGCCCTGTTGGCTGGGGCGTCGCCGGCCTGGGCGCGCTCATCGGCGCGTTCGCGCACTAGCTGCAAGTTACGGTTAGATTTACGCGGTTGTTTTGCACGACGGTGGCCCCGCCGACGCCATTGGGCAGTATTGCCGCGCTGGCGCTCCCGGTTTGCGAGTTGGCCAGCTGGTAGCCGGTCGGGCAAACGGCAGCGGCTCGTTTGTAGCACGCGCCCATCTGGTTTCCGGCGCAGTCGAGTAGCCAAGCGGTCTGGTTGTTCGCGTAGGGAATCTTCGTTGCGTTGGTAGTTACGGTGTAGCCCTCCTGCGAGGGGTCGCTTGCGCAAGCGGTTAAAGCCAGCGCCGTCAGCATCACCGCCAATCTCATTCGTCCCTCCCTGATCGCCTCGCCCTTCTAGAGGAGCAGAGCACCTGTGCCAAATCTTCTCGATTACCTGCGCCCGTCAAGCGTCTCCCCCGCGCTGCTCAACCCGAGCGCCGCGGCGATACTCGCGGCGCGCAACAACGCGTTTGGGGCGCCGACCCCTGAAAAGACGCCGGACTACATGACGCCGGGCGGGGCGAAGAAAACCGGCATGGCGGGCATCGACCCGATGACCTGGCTCGCGATCTCTGGGGCCTTGTTCGAGGGCGGCCGGAAGGGCGGCAAGATTTCCGACGCCATGTACGGCATCGCGGGAGCGCTGCAGACGCAGAAAGACAAGCGGGACAAGGACGGGTTGTCGGACGCGCAAAGACGCGCCGCGCTGGCTATGCAGTCCGGCGACATGGACGGCGCCGTCAAGATCCTGTCCGGTGCTCGCGGCGGCGAGGATGACGCGCTTAAGCTGCAGCTGCAGCGCCGCGCCGAGGACAAGGACGAGACGCGCTACCAGCAGAAGCGCGACGACGATCTCACCAAACCGATCCCGGTTGGCCCTGGCGACCATCTTGCCCAGCGCAAACCGGGCGGCGGGTTCGAGGATGTCTTCTCTTCGCCGCTCCGCCCGACCGCAGACAAGGGCCTGCAACACGTCGAACTCGACAACGGTTTCCTCGGCGTGTTCGACCCCGCGACGGGCGACATCACTCCGACGAAATTTAAGTACCGCCCGCCGAGCGCTGGCGTGACTATCAACATGCCGGCAAACATCCGTGAGGGTGTCGACGCCAACGGCAATCCGGTTTTCGCAGGCATCGATCCCAAAGACCCGCACGGCGGTTTCAAGGCGGTGTCGGGCATCACTCCCCAACAGCAGCTCATGGGCGCCGACACCAAGGCGAAGTTCATGGCGCTCGCGCCGAACGCCTACGCCGGCTTGGGTCGTCTTCAGACGCTCTTCAGCGACCCGAAGACCAATCCGTTCGCGGGCGTCAAAGGCACGGGCGCGCAGCTGCTGAACGGCTTGCCAGTTCCCGGCGCCGACATCGGAGCCAAATTGCTGGGCGGCCAGAACTGGCAGGACTTCGATCAGTCATGGAACGCGATCGAGCTTGGCGTTCACATTCCTGCCGGCGCTAACGTCACGCCGTCCGAGGCGACCCGATACATCCGTTCGAACAAACCGACGATCGGCGACAGCGACGTCACCATCCAAACCAAGCTGGAGAACATCCAGCGCTTCTACGACGGTCTCGACGCCGGTTTCCGGGGCGACATGTCGGCGCTGCAGTCCATTCTGAAGCCGCCCGCCGACACAAAAGCGGATGTGCACCTGGACGAGGAAGACCAGGCCGCTGTCGCTGAGCTGCGCCGGCGCGGCGTGCCGGAAGACGAAATCCAGAAGCTCATCCGGGGTCAGTAGATGTCCGCACTGAGCCTCCTCAGCATCTCACCCGCCGCCCTCAGGCAGGCGGCGCTAGATGCCAACGACCAGAACGCGCTCGATCTCTGGTCGCGTCATCTTGACGATGAAGTCGAGATGGCGCGGCGCAAGAGGCAGGCTGCCGACGCTATTCTCGGCTACGTCCGTCGCATGCCGCAACGCCAAGCGGCGTGGTGGGATCAGATGTCGCGCGCGCCGGATGATCCGGACGCGGGCAAGCGCCCGCCGCCGCCCACCGGCGCGGCGCTGGAGCGGTTGCAGGAAGACGCTGCGCGCGAAGACGGGCCCAAAGGCGGCCCGTTCGATGAGCCGGCGCCCTCGGCAGAGCCGACCGAGGCGCGGCCGACTAGCGGAAGCGTCAAGGACCGCCTGCAGGCGGCGTTGCGGAAGACCCGACTACAGACGGCGCTCCAAGAGACGCGTCCTCGGTCCCCGCAGGGCGACAAGCCTTTGCACATGCAAAGCCTGATGGAAAAGCTCACCGGCGAGCCTTCTCCGTATTTGACAGCAGAGCAACGAGAGGCGGCGGACGCCGGATCTACGGAGGCCGGGCGCCGGATCATCGCCGACACGCCAGCCTGGAAGCCGGGCCGCTTTGAATCGTTCGTGGGGCAGGCCGCCAACAGCCTCACCTTTGGGCAGGCGCCAGCGATTGAAGGCGCGATCGGCATGCTCGGCGGCCTTCCCTATGAGGAGGGCGTCAAGCGGACCAAGGAACTGCTTGCCCTGCAGCAGCAGACGCACCCGCTGACGTCGATGGCGGGCGACGTGACGGGCTTTCTCGCTCCTGGCTCAGCCATCTTCAAAGGCGTCATGCGCGGCGCGAAACCCGTCGTGGCCGCGGCGCAGCGGTTCAACCCATTTGTTGGGTTCCTGGCTAAGTCGCTCGGAGTTGGCACGGCTGGCGCGGTGGATTCAGCAGCCTATGGAGGCACGGTCGCTGCCGAGCGCGACGCTCAGCAGCGCGCAAGCGACGGCCCCCTCACGCTGAAAGACCTGCTGACAGGCGCAGCGGAGACGAAGCCTGCCGGGAATGGCAGCCCATCGCTCCAGGACCGCATCGACAGCGCCCTTGCCTGGGCGCCTGGCGGATTTGGCATCGGCGCCGCCGGTCCGACCGCGGAAATCGCGCTACGTCCAGTCGCCCGAGCAATCTCTGGCGGAACGGCTCACGTCAAAGACCTCGCCGCCAAAATCCCCGGCGTCGATCGCGTGTTCACGCCTGGCGCGGTCGCTCGTCATGACGCCAATGTTGGCGCGGCGGCGGCGCGTCGCGATCTCGAGCGGTCCGGCATCGTGACCATCGAGGACTTCCTGCGGAAAGCGGCGAAGTACGGCAACAAGCCGGTGGTGGCTGGCGAGCTGGGGCAGTCCGCCCTCAACTCGCTGACGTCGCTGGTCCGCGGCAAAGGCACGTCGGCCGAAAAGGCGATGGCGATCCTGGAGGACCGCGTCGCCGGCATGCCCGGCCGCATGCTGCGCGATGTGGCGGCGGAAACCGGCCTCTCGCCCGAAGCCATCATGGGCAACATCGAAGAGATGATGAAGGCGGGTCGCGAGCGCGCGGCGCCCCTCTACAAGGCGGCCGAAGCCCAGCCCTTCGCGAAGAACTCTGGGCTGGATCACCTCCTAAAAGAGAGCCCCACCGCCAAGCGCGCCTTCGACACAGCGCAGAAGCGACTGCGCGATGAGGCGGCCTCGCTCGGCGTCACCCTCGACCAGATGCCAAAGCTGCGCATCTATGACGAGATGAAGCGCGTCCTGGATGAGGATGTGCAGGAGGCCGTCAAGTTTGGCCGCTCGCCTTACCCGATCGAGCAAGTGCGCGCCTCGCTCGTTCAGCAGCTCGATAAAATCGTTCCGGAGACCTACGCGGCGGCGCGCGAAGCGGGCGGAGACGCGCCGCGCATCGAGGAAGCGTTCAAGCGCGGACAGAAGGCGCTTTCGTCCCAGTACATCGCTGACGACATCGAGCGCGAGGTGGCGAAGCTCTGGGGTCAGCCGCTAACGTCTTTCCAGTCCGGTACTATCCGCGACATCGTCAAGCGCGTCGAAGCCGGGACGATGACGCCGCGCGTGTTCAAAACGCCCGCCTACCAGAAAAAGCTTCGCAGCATCTTCGGTGACGCAGCCGCCGAGGGCCTGATCCGCAAGTTCGGCATCGAGGCCGAGCTGATGCAGAAGGGCGCGCGCTGGAACCCGAACGTCGGCTCCGTCACGTCGCAGGCGATGAAGGGCGAGCCGTCACAGGTCGATGACCTCATGTCCGCTGGCGCGCATCTGCTGACCGGCAACAAGATCGGCGCATGGCGCAAGCTGATGAACTTCCTGCACCAGCAGGGCTATAGCGAGGGCCAGCGCAACGCCATCGGCAACATCTTCCTCTCTTCGCCGGAGGAGGCGTCGCGCATGCTCTACGGAGACGCGAAACCTCGCGCTGGCTCTGTCCCGCCGCCCACTCCGCCGGCCGGACAAGTGCGCACCAACCCGCAGCCACACATCACGGCGCCGTCCGGCACGATGGGCGACAAGAGCGCGTTTGACGCTAACGAGATCGCCGGCGCCCTCGGCGGCACAGCGGCGGGGGTCGCGGCGCCGGCCGACAAGCCGGAGGACCGCTTCCGCAACGCACTCATCGGCATGATCACGGGCTATGGAATCGGCCGAGGGACCAAGGGCCTTCATGTCGACCCGGCTAAGCTTGGTGCGATGGGAGCGAACCTTTCGCGCGCGCCTACGGCGGAACAGGCCATCGCGCAGAAATACGCGCCCAAGGGCTTCAAGACCGGCTTCACCGGCTACAACGGTCGGGGGCCGCGCCGTCAGTTTGAGCCGCGCGACGTTGTCCTGGCCTACAACGACGGCTCCGGTCTCAAGGATCTGGCGGACGACTTCGGCCTTGCACAGGATGGCGCGGCTGAAGGAACGCTGAGCGCTCTGGCTCACTACATCCGCAAATCCATCGGCGATGCGATCGCCAACAAGGAACTGACCCCTCTCGCGCGGGCCTGGAACGTCACGCCCGACGAACTCCAGAAGTTCCTGATCCCGCGCGCCCACGGCGCCAACAACGCCGGCAAGTTCGATAGCTTCCTGTCGAGTGTCGCCGACATCGTCGAGGGGGTGAACAAGACGGGCCGCAAGATCAGCATTCCTGAGCTAGTCGATCGCTTGAGAGAGACCGGCATCCACACCACCGAGGGCTCGCTCAAGGCGCGCCTCTCACAGGCGCGCAGCGCCAACGGGGCGGGCAAGCAGTTGTCGCCGGAGACGTTGAAGCGGGTCCAGAACCTTCAGATCCGGGGCCGCGGCCGTCCGTCGCTGGAATCTCCGCCAGAGGTGGGCGGCGCTGTCGTGGGCGGAGCCGTGGGCGGGTTCTCGGACGATGACGGCAACGTCTCCCTCGACCATGGGTTCAACCCGGTTCGAGCCGCGGTCGGCGCCGGTCTCGGCGCGGTGGGCGGCAGCATGCTTCGCGGCGGCGAACGCGGAGCGATCGGCAGCGGCATGTCTCGGCGCGCCCAGGAACTGCTCGCCAACGGCGACATCATCGAAAATCCGACGCAACGCGACCTGGCTCGGTTGCTGCGCGACCAGACCGGCGGTGAGAAGTTGGTCCGGCTCCTCAAGGATCCGGCGACAGGCAAGAGCTACGCGTTCGATGGCTCGCTCTACACGCACGACGACATGCTGCAAGCCATGGGCATGGACCGCGCAAAGACGCTCTCCGGCCGCGTCGCCGTCGCTGAGCCGAGTTCTATCCAATGGGAAACCGGCGACGGCCGCTCGGCCAACACGCTCGACAAGAAGTTCCGGCAGGAGATGAACAAGGGCCGCGACGCCAAGGACGTCTACATGGACCTCACCCCGGATGAGATCGCGGCCGATCTCCGGGGCATCGGCGCGGCCGGCCCGGGCAAGGACATGCGCGACTATCCCTACCGCAGGAAGCTGGCGACCGAAGGCGCCCGCCCCGACATTACCGGCGTCGGATTCGATGGCCCCGCGGACAGCCGCGTTTCAATCGCAACGAAGAGCACGAGCCCGTCGCTTTTCTTCACGAGCCCGCCCCGACGCCCCCTTACACGCGGCGAGAGCGGCGCTATGTTTTCGAAAGCTTTTGCGATTATGGAACGTGAAGCGATTAGGTCGGATCATGACGTCATTTCTGTTTCAGGCTTGGCTCACGGGCATAACGCGCTCTATCGCGGAACGCTTGAACGGCTGGGTGCGCCCCAAGGCTTCATTGGCGCGATCCCGAAGGATCCAAGCGGACCTGGCGGCGGCGGAAAAAGCCTCCTCCTCATTCGCTCAGATCGATTTTCAGACCTTGTTAACGAAGGTCGCCTCAACCCCGACGACTGGACGCTGATTCCGTCCAAGCGCGGCGAGAAGCCGGTTCCCGAATGGCGACGCCAGACGGGCCTCTTCTCTCTTCCGCCGATGGTCGCCCTGATGGCTGCTCAGCAGAAATACGGACAAGAAAAAGCCCCCGGCCGTTAGGCGCGGGGGCTGTGTGTCAGGTGTTGTCGACCGCTAGGACCGGCCGACCGAAGAACCCCGAAGGCAAGTCGCCGACCGCTTTTTTCGCTGGCAGCTTCGTGGCCTTCGCCGGCTTCCGTTTCTTGGCTTTTGCCTTGGCTTCGGCTTTCAGCTGTTTCGCGATCGATCCGCGAACCAGAGAGATACCGGCGAGGCCGAAGGCGAGGCTGGCATCGATCGCGCAGGCGATGAGCCACAGCAGATGTTCGTCAACGAGCGGGGCATAGACGGCCGCGGCGCGATCGGCCTTGGCTTCTTTCCAGCACAGTGGGATCCGAAGCTTGGAATTCACGTGACTTGAAGTCGCG
>JADMIO010932583.1_pt1 | contig 81570 bp, 71 predicted proteins | sample 8958161 | NCBI WGS metagenome assembly JADMIO01 (sample SAMN16585339, study PRJNA669376) | soil metagenome | isolation source: Crop rotation soil | place: USA: Cullars Rotation, Alabama | collected 2011
GCCGCGACTTCAAGTCACGTGAATTCCAAGCTTCGGATCCCACTGTGCTGGAAAGAAGAACCTACAACGGAAGAATTAAATGATTGTATACAGAATTTCAATTTAGATTATTCGATTATGGTCTTGATTGGCCATGGCGCCACTCAAGAAGACAAACAGCTGTTTCAGCTTAACAATGATGAAATAATACGACCTGGGCAAATAAATATCTTATCGCCTAAGACGCTCATTATCCTTGAAAGTTGTAGAACTGATGTGGAAAATATTATGACCGTTGATTTAAATGACAAGATCCCCAAGTTTAAGTATGGTGGATTGGTAAGGGCGCCTATAACAAGGCAAAAATCAAGAGATCTCTATAATGAACAATTGAATAGTTGTGGAGATGGTACAGTAGTCTGTTTTGCTTGCTCTACTAATGAGACCGCTAAGAATTTTTATTTTTCATTAGTACTTTTGCAGATAAGTTTTAATTGGCATCTTGAACACTGGCATCATTATGAAACGCTAACAATTACGAAATTAATGCCACACATATCAACTGAGGTTAGTAAATTAGCTGTAAAAAATACAGGCGAAAATCAAACACCAGAAATTAACGGCAACCTGAATTTCCCCTTTTCCATTAGTAAATTCTAGAACCACTACAACAAGGTATTGCCTCAATTCGAGAAGAAATCGCTTTTATTCTAGTTGTCATTTGAAGATAAAGTAGTTTTATCTGAACAGTTTATTTATCAAAAAATGAATCTAAATTTTAAAAATATGATCTTATGATATTTTGTATTTTTTTTCGCGGATAATCCCTTTCTTGGAAATCGTATATGCTCTATCTTCAAAAATAGCCTTCATTATTAGCCATACCTCATCAACAGGATAAAATTTTAAACCAGCATCTCTTTCAGTCAAAACACCATTAAAGATTAACCCATCAATAAAAAGTGTTTTTCCAGTCAGAGTGTTTATTAGCGTCGACATAGGAATGAAAATCTTTTTTTCAACCATTTTGTTTACGGGGTGTGTATGCAATTCTTTCTGAAATTCTTTTATATAGTCAATTACGGCAACTTCATCTCCATTCAGTTTTTTAAGAATCATACAATTATACTCCACGTTTTCCTCATTGACATCGGACCTATTAAAAAGCGAAGGAATGATTATTATATTGTTTATTTCAGGACGACGAACCGTACTACTGATTACTTCTATACTTGGTTCACCTATTAAGTCATCGTCTTGTATTTCTCGTAATTCTACTAAACCTATATTTGTATGTTTTGCAAAACTGATCGCATCCTCTGTAAAGCCCTGTTTTGAAACAACTACTCCTTTGTCAATTCCAGCATCTTCAATTATTGCTACTACCTTCATTACTATGTCCTTGTTAACCAAATCTTTCCAATATTTACACTCGATAGCAGTTTTGTAAATATGAACACCGTCAGAGTGGCTAGTCAAAACGTCTATTTGATGTTCAACTTCAGACTTTCCTTTGACTCTGCAATCGTTTCCATATCCTTCAATCTTTACACCGGCACTTTTTCCAAGTGCCTCATAAATAGATCTCGTGACTTCTTCGTAAAGTTTCCAATCCATATTGACATTTTTTGCCTTAATCAAAGATCGTATAATTGCCATTCTTTTAAATAAAATTCGTTTCTTTAATGGAAACAACATCGGAGGAACATTTTTATGACACACCTTTACATAGACACAAATGCTTACCTGACCTTTTATCATTTGACAAGCGATGACTTGGAAGAATTAAAAAAAGTTCAAGTTTTAATTGAGAAAACAGGTGAAATTACTCTTCATTTGCCCGAACAAACACACGATGAGTTTTCACGAAATAGAGAAATAAAGATAGTTGATGCTTTAAAACGCTTTAAAGAAGAAAAATTAAATAATCAATTTCCACAAATTTGCAAAGAATACCCTGAATATAAAAAAATGCAAGCTGCTATAACTGATTATGATCAAAACAAATCAAAACTTACAGAGAAATTGGGCAAGGATATAAATACCTATAATTTAGAGGCAGACAGGGTCATACAGTCACTTTTTAAATTCGCAAAGTCGCATGCTTCAACAGACGATTTAATTTTAAAGGCAAAAACCAGATATGACTTGGGTAAACCACCAGGGAAAAATAAATCATACGGAGACGCTTTAAACTGGGAGACGTTGCTTAGAAATCTGGATAATTATGAAGATTTGTATTTTGTTTCTGAAGATAAAGATTATTATTCAGAATTAAACCCCACAACATTCAACAATTACCTTTTAAACGAATGGAATCAAAAGAAAAACTCTAATATCTATTCATTTAAGCGAATGTCAGAATTTTTTAAAGCAAAGTTCCCTGACATCAAAATAGCTTCTGAATACGAAAAGGATATTATTATAAAGGATTTATCAGCCAGCGAGAGTTATGCGAGAACAAGATTCTTATTAAATAAATTGTCGGAATTTGAGGAGTTCTCCTCAGAACAATTAAACGAGTTAGTAATAGCCTGTAATACAAATAACCAGATATCTTGGATTAGAAACGATGAGGATATAAAGGAAATAATTACTGGAATTATAAAACCAAATAGGGACAAAATCAGCAAAGACCTTCTGCCTCGTTTTGACATACTCTATAATTACACCTTATAGACACTACCGACAAAGTGAATCTAATTCAATTTCTGTTAAAAAATATCTTCAAAAATGATTATCAGAATAAGCTACTTTTAATTTCTTCCATGAACAGTTTTGGAGAATCATACTTAATCTTTGATGTTTTATCATGGAGATACTTGTTAAATGATAATGATTTGTCTATTTCATTGTTTCCTCTTGCTAAATATACTTGATAATCATTTAAAAGGTGATTTATGGTTAGACGTTTGGAAATAAATAAATCTTGAAACTTGATAATTAAATCAAAGTCGATTAATGTTATAGGTTTAATTTGCAATTTAGAATTCAATAAACCGCTATTCTGCAATGCATCTTTATATTGATCTGATATAAATGAATAAATAACTGGCAAATTAAAAGTGAAATCAGTTGTGACAAGTATTGGATAAATAATGTAATCGGTTGAAACTTGATCCAGATAATCAGAATAACGGTCCTTGTATAAATCATTTATAAAATTAACTAATTGTGTTATTCCTTTAGGTTTGCCACTTTCATTTTGAACAAACTTTTTATTTAATTCTTTCTTGATTAACTCAATATCAAATGAATATTTAACGGCCCCACTAAAGAAAGTATTTTTAAATTCAAAAACATATAGCTTTCTGTTATCAATGATTAAATAATCTGGCGTACCCTCTCCGAACAGACTTTTAAGTTCGTCACCTGTAAGATGTTCGTAATCCCTTTGCCTGAATACATATTTCATTACTTGATAAAATAGCCCAGGTTCAATAAAATCGTCACCAAATATCCCCAGGAATTGTTGCCTATTTTTTATTGCCTTGCCATTGTATGTTACTCCATTTTTTAACAGCACATCAGAAAAATCGAAAATAACACCTTGATAAATTTTATCAATAAGGAAATTTATATCTAAAAATAAAAGCTCATTTTCAGAGTATTTGTAAATCGGGTTTGGACGGATCGTCAGAAAGTCTTTCTCATGTTTAAAATTCTCAATATTTAGACACATCCTTTCGAGTGAAGAAAAGACATCTTTGCTTTTATTCTCAAAAGTAAGTACCGACTTGGCCCCATCAGGGGCAAGCAAAGTAATATAAACACTTAATAGATTAAACAAGTACTGATTCCAAGAGGTCACGCCTCTGGTTGTTAGAAAAACATCTAGATAAATTTTGAATTGATCATTTTCTTCACAAAATTTAAAAAAATATACGGCTTTTAAGAATTGAATTCTAAAATCTTTAAATTCAAAAAGCTCAGCATAAGGAAGCATCATAACTAAGGCCATAAAAGAGGTAGAAATATCCCTGTATTTTATTGCGCCTATTTCTTGTTCTTTTGTCCATTTAGCAGAGAAAAAGAGATATGCCTTAAATAAATTTTCTTCCTGTATAGGTGTTAAGTCTTTTGTGGGGGGTAAATTGTTGTGATGTTCTAAGATATATTCAATTAGATATAGTGAACTAACGTTGTTTACAAAATTAAAGTTGGATGCATTGCTAGCATTAAACCTATTAATTACGATTTGTAACTTCTGAATTGTTTTTGGGTGAAATCTCCGACACCATTCACGTATAGCTTGAATCTGGTATGCAGGATTTTTCTCTTGAGTATGGACTTGCGCTGAATAATGGCAGATTAAAGCCAAAGCCATTTTAGTAGGAATATCAATTATAAGAGTATCTATGTCGATCGTTGTATAGTCGTCATAGATATCATCATATGCGACATTAACAGAAAATTCTATTGGCATAAAGGAATGATGTATTAATGTAGGCTATCAACATATTATTTTGTTTTTTTTGGCTTTATACCCCCAGGCATTCCCACGTCTTTTCGCGTGTAATAAGCATCAATATCATCTTTGTAGCCAATCATTGAAATTCTTTCATTTTCTTTCTCTGGTGGCAGGGGGAAATTTCCATCAAGAAAAAAACCTAATATATCTATTTCATCTGAGAATTGAATATCTGACCTATCGTAAATACCAAATCTATAGTTTATATATTCCTTAAAATCATCTTCACTTTCTATTAAATCGGCAAAAATCATTAAATCAAAAAGCGATACTACCCAAGTCCATTTATAAGCGCTGCTTAGAACCCCGGAATCAATTAAATATTTTAGATTTACTGCGACGGTTGAAAGGTGTTCATATGTCACGGATATTTTAATAATGTTTTTCAGGTTAGATTTGTCAATAACCAGCGAATTGCTTTTAGCATTGGCAACATAGACAAATTCAGGAGAGTTATTTTCGTTTATGAACTTTTCTGCACGATGACATTGATAAGAACCTTCATTCACTGTTTCTTTTAATCTTTGTTTAAGGCCCAAAATAGCCCCCCGACGATGTTTTTTATTTAATTCACCAGCTTTGACTTCAATAGTATATATCGTGTCACTGCCAATACCTAAAATATCTAATTCTGTTTCCTTATCCATACCATTTTCTGTAATGCTATATTTTAACGAATGGTAAAACTTTACTGATGGAAGGAATTTTTCAAATTGTTCTTTGGTTTTTCTTTCTATGTAATTATCCCGGGAATTTTTATTCACATTACCTTTAAATAACTGCTCATAATATACAGCGTCGGCTTGTTGCAAAAGATTGGCGGTTATAGAAAATAAATTTCTAAAAGCAAGATTGATTGAAAAGCAATAATATTTATCACCCACCTTAGTCAAGGGTCTAGTTTGAATCACAGTATCACCTAAAGGAAAGCCACCGAATTTACCTTGTAAGAAAGCGGCATTATCGCCAAATTCATGGAATAGCAATTTGAATATTTTTTTCTCTTTCTCAGTCTTAGGGATTATCCAAAAGAGCCTGCTATACCCTTGCACATAATCAAGAGGAAGTCCCAAAATCATTTCTGGATTTTCGGCGTTATACAAATCAGGGTTCGCCTCCGTAAATTGCTGAATGAAGTGCTTACCTGTTTTCTGCATCTCATCACTAATTGCATCTTCACCTTTCTCCTCACTCCATTCTGTAAAGCGTTGATGTGATTGTTCGGCTCCGAAAGCGTTCCCAATCTTTGAAGTTACCAAAAGGTCAAATCTTGTTATAGTATCGAAGAGGTCAGTTGAATCAAAACCATAGTATTGTCTTAAAAAATCATCATGTGGAGCAAATGTTTCTTTATACACCTCGACAAAATGTGAATGATAACCATCACCCCGAACATGCAAAGCATCTTCCATTACATGGATCTTCAGCCAGTGGTCAAATTCAGTAGGACTGCCAGGTTCATCTGCAGACATTTCATAGAATCCAATATTAAATTTGATTTTTGAAAGCTGATCCTTTATTTCCTGGATATTCTCAGCGGTAGGAATAATGCCAGCATTTGAATTATTGCTTGCGGAAGAAATACTCATGGCATATTCCAATAAAACTTCAATTTCATCATCATCAGTTACTTTTTCTTTTTCCGCATGTTCTTTTTCCGGCCCTTCATAACTATCCATGAATTGATTGTAAAAATTGGGGGCACTGGCAATTAGCTGGCTTCCCAAGCCACCAAGTACATAGATCTTGTCATATTTATTTATTAGGGAAACGGCAATATTTATCTCTTCTTTTAGCCAATTAAAATACCTTTCCCTATCTGCTCTTGCAAGTTCAAATGCTGATTTCCATCTTTGCTTCCATTCTTCATTAAAGTAAACCGGCTCGCTCATGGCTTTGTATTAAATTCATAAAAGGGATCCCCCATATTCCCGGACTGATAAAACTACCTTGAGAGCTTAAATAGTTTTTTAAAGAAGTAAACTAATCCTATTGTTATAATTGCCCCCCCAATGATTTTATGAAAAAAATCTCCGTCAGATTTAGTTTGTAGAGGTTCATCTTTCCAGTATATAACAGTTTTATTCTTTATTTGGTTAAGTACAGCTTCCTTAATTACTTCTGGGGATGCTGTGAGCCAATATTGGGCGGAAAGATCAATGTGAATACACTTGATTTTGTTGCTTTTATAAATATCAATCTTTTCCTGATCTAAATTGTGTTTAACAAAAACCTCAAAATGGACATCTTCATTTTCATATTTTACCGTTACATCTGAACGCTTTTTAAAAAAAGAGGCTTCTTTCCTTGGATTTGAATATTCGATATAAAGACTTTTGGATAACCAGATAGCACTGTTTTCCATCAATACCTGCACTCCGTAATCATGTAAAGCGGTATCCTTGCCTCCTGTACAGGTTGATTCAACCATATGTCTGAAATGCCAATCTTTTTTTCTTGCTTCACTTTTTACAACAATCATTTCTTTTAAACAGCTAACACAAACAAATGAAAGAGCTCTCTGCTTATCTACATCATTAATATGATGAATAATCCCGGTAGTAGGCTCCTTCGCTAAAATAATTGTAGCACTCATTAATTGATGATCACATTTTAAAATGTAGAAGTTATATTTTTAAGCTAGGACAAATATAAATAGAATCTGTAAGCTTTAAAACCTTGCACTGCCTATAAGCGTTAAATAGCCCAAGAAAGAATAAAATTGAAATAACTTTACAAAAATTAACTTTTAATGCCATCACAAGGGACTGTTTTTCAAAAGGGCGGTGGAGGAACTAATTTTGAACAATATGTACAAGCTGCATTTTTAACAACAATGGTTGTAGGGGGTAATGCGCCGTGCATTCCACAAAACGAAATAGACGAAATTACTCTGCAATCATCAAACAGAGGCTGGGAAACGGATGATTTACTGGTAATAACAAAGTCGGCCTTTGGAACCCATAACTTATTAGTTCAGGCCAAGCATACAATTGTGTTTTCTGAAGATAATGAGGTTTTTAGGAACGTAATACTTGCATTTTGGAAAGATTTCAATAATACAGCATTCAATAAAACTAATGACAGACTAATAATTATAAAAGATAGATTAAATAATATTGAGAAAAACCACATCAAAGGAATTCTGAATTATGCTAAAACTCATTCCTCGGAAAAAGATTTTTTAAGTGAAGTAAATAGGATTGATGCAAAGAAAGAGCGGTTGGATATTTTTCGGAAGGTATTGCAAATTGCAAATAACAATAATGTAGTTAATGATAAAGATTTGTGGCAATTTCTTAAAAGCCTGGATGTTTTGGGATATGATTTTCTAAATGAAGGTAGCGTTGACGAGACCTATTTAATAAACCTTATCAAACTTTCCAAAAGTATAGACAGCAAGATTGGTGAAAAAGATATTTGGAACAGTATTATTACTGTTGTTACAAAATATAATCCGGCAGGGGGTAGTCTCACAAAAGAAACGATTAAAGAAAAAGAATTCTATAAGCATTTTGATATTAGCCGCCTTAATTCGACATATAAATCGGTTGAAAAATTATTGAAGGATAGCGAAGCAATCTTAAAACCTATTAAGAATAAAATTGGCAAATCGACCAATGAGTTTCATATTTCCCGCCCTATTCTGCTACAGGATATCATTAAAGCTGTAAATGAATCAAACCTTGTTATTGTTACAGGTAAACCAGGTATTGGAAAATCGGCAGCAGTAAAGGATTTACTTACAATCGGCTTTCCTGATGTTAATGTTATTGTTTTCCGGGCAGACCAGTTTAATAGACCACATTTGGCAAATGTACTGTCTGATGTTGCAGTTCATCAAACATTACCAGAAATATTCTCCTGTTTTTCTTTGATGCCCGAAAAAGTTATTTTTATTGATAGCCTTGAGAAGTTATTGGAAGATGCTGATCCTGATAATGCATTTAAACAATTGCTTTCGTTAGTAAAGGACAGGAGTATCAAGATTATAGCCACCTCACGTAAATATGCAATTGAATTGTTGATTCAAAAGTATGGAATAGAGCAGAGTGCCTTGAAAACTATAGAGGCTTTACCACTATCAGATGATGAGCTTACAGAAGTTTCCAGTCATTTCCCTATCTTAAATGATGCCTTAAGAAATAAAAATATTAAAACCCTTCTTCAAAGTCCCAAATATCTTGATTTTAGTATTCAAGCATTAACTCTTTCAGCGGATGACTTTACAACACTATCAATTACTCAGTTCAAAGATAAACTTTGGAGTTCGCTTGTTTGTAATTCTACATATAGGGCGAATGGCATGCCTGGTAAAAGAGAGGATGCGTTTTTAAATATAGCTGTTAGTAGAGCAAAAGAGATGCGGCTTTTTGTAAAACCAATAGATGTAGATCCCGAAGCAGTCGATTTGCTAGAAAACGACGATATCATTTTTCAGGATGAGACTAAAAGAAGATATGCCCCATCCCATGATATACTAGAGGATTGGGCATTGATAAAATATGTGGCAGCAAAATATGATGATCATTCTAATATCAAAGTATTCTTTGCAGAACTAGGCCATGAACCTGCAATAAGGCGAGCGTTCAGATTGTGGGTGGAAGATTATATGATTGATAACATTGATAAAGTTAGTACCCTTGTAAAATCATCACTGGATGATACTTCAATTGAAAGATATTGGGCTGATGAGATCTTGGTAGCTATTTTTAAATCAGACAACAGCAAGGCCTTTTTTACTTCCTTTGAAAAAGAACTACTTGAAAACAAATCTGCGTTCCTAAACCGTTGTTTGCATTTAATCAAAACAGCCTGTAAGGAGAATAATTTTTCTGTAAGTGATAATCCTATTTTACTTCCGAATGGTTCCGGTTGGGAGGAGGCTTTAATTTTTATACAAAAACATTTAACAGGGCTCGGTAATCTTCGGTACTCTGTTCTTGGATTTCTTGATAACTGGGAATATAGATTAATATTTGAATATCCAAAAAACAAGGCAGAGCTTGCTGCCGCAAGGGATATAGTTCTTTTCTATATAAAGGAAATCGAATCTGAGGATGAATTTTGGCAGGAGAATTCAAGAGATACGCAACAAAAAACTCTCATTTCTATTTTATATTATCTCCCCTCGATAGCAACGGAGGAAATAACAGAGGTGGTTAAAAAAGCTCTTCAGGATGATCAGGAAAGAGGGAATTGGAAACTACACTCTTTTTACAAAATTGTTCTTGAGAAATTACTTAATGGCATAGGAACACAGAGAATCTCTCTCGTTTTACCAGACTTAATCATTGAGACAGCTTGGAAACATTGGAAGTATGCCCCCCCACTCTTGGATGAATCGGATAGCAATATGATAAGGCACATGATAAGGGACTCTTTAGACGACGATCATTGTTGGGGGATAGATGGAAAATTTGGTTTCTTTCCTTCAGGGATATATAAAACACCTATTTATTATCTTCTTGTGTTTCATCCTAGTAAAACAATAAAATTTATCACAGAGTTTATTAATTATTCTGTGAATTTCTATGTTAAAGCCAAATGTCGTTACAAACATGAAATTTCAGAATTAAATATAACCATGAATGATGGCACAGTTGTAAAGCAATGGGGAGGGTGGGAATTGTGGGTGGCATATAGAGGGATAAGCGTTACAGATTATCTTTTAGAATGTTTATTAATGCAGTTAGAGAAATATTTGCTAGACCTAGCAGCATCCAAAACTGAAGCTAACAGAGCGAACCTGAAACTTCTCTACAACTATCTTTTAAAAAATAGCAACTCAGTAATGATTACGGGAGTTTTAGCTAGTGTTGCAATGGCTTACCCGACAGAGGTTGAAGAAGAAATGCTGCCATTGGTGTCAGTTAAAGAAATTTACCAATGGGAATCAAGCAGACCTATGCAGGAACACACAAGCCTTGCCCCTTATGATCAAGAGATACCCTTTGCACAAAAGGAAAGATGGAAATCTAATGAACTTCCCCATAGAAGAAAATATCAACGTGGCTATGCTGATTTTCTGGTAGATTATCAATTAACCATAGGAAAATTGAACCCGGAATTGAAAACTATATTCGATAAAATGTGGGAGGAGGCTATGCCTGATGATATAATATGGAGAAAGAAACTAAATGAAATTGACACAAGAAAATGGGAAGTAAGTGAATTAGAAAAGGACTCTGGTAGATTCATGATACAGCCAAAATATGAGAATGCTGTAGCAGATTTTATGAGTACTGGTAAAGAGGAGTTAGATGCAGCAAATAGATCAGCGGGCTACTCGTTAAAATTGACTGCAGTATTTCAGGAGAAAGAGAAGATGACGTTCGAAACCTGGAAAGAATATTTCGAGTATTATTCAGCCATTCAAAAAATTGATATTCTACATGATCGACCTATCACTTTTGCATTTATTGGACTAAGAGATTTTGCACAATACTTATCGCAAGAAGAGTTAAGCTGGTGCATAAGGACTTTATCAACTACCATTGGCTATATCATCGGAGAGACTAATAGTAGAAATTACAGTTTAAGCCATAACTATAATCTCTTTGAGAAAGAGGTTGCATTACAATCATTTCACCTTCTTTTTAATGTAGTTAACGACGAAGCGGGGATAAAAGAGCTATCCTTTATGATGCTTTATGCATTAATTGCTCCTTTTGCTGAACATGAAATTGAAAAACTTGCAGATTATGTACGGCTGACTTTCACAAAAGCACACCCCACAAGGATAAAAAAAATCTGGACCGGAGTAATTCACTACAGCCGGTACCGAAAGGAAAACCCCTATTTTTATGATGATCCAAACTCTAATCGTCTCCAGGCTGCTAGGAAGAAAGAATTCAAATTTATAGAGGCCCTGACAAAGAGAAAAAGATCCAAAAAAATTGATTTTTCTGAAATATCCTTTGTTAATTCTCAAGCCCATCTGCTTGCACTAGCTTTTTGCATTACGCCATATAATACGGATGATCCAGTATATGAAGAATTTCTGCTCAGAATTATTCAATTGCTTGCTGAAGATTTAAATAAGGATGAAGATTCTTCTTTTAAAAGAAATAGGGAAAGGCAATTGCATTACCGAACCTCTTTTCAAATGGAAAAATATTTAGCGGAGTTGTTGATTAATGTTGAAAGTGATTATTCAAAGAGAGTAATTGATTCTCTAACGTCTTTAGCTTATAAAATAAGAAAACGTGATTTATACAGAAAACAAGATCTCATTGAATTTGTTTCTAAAACTCTTGATTTAGTGATTTACAAATTGGATGATTTTACTTTAAATGAAGAAAATAAGGGATTTCATAAAAGCACAATAAATAATTTTTGGAAGCTATGGGAGTATTTGTTAGTAATTGTTACAAAGAGCAATACAAACTATTTTAAAACTGCCTTATTATTTGATACAGATTATTCTTGGCATGAAGAGCGCAAACATTTCATGGCTTTTGAGGGGAAAGCAATCGAATACAAAAAAATGGTATTTCAATTCAAGGAGACTCACATCAAATCAGTAATTAAAATACTTTCTACTATCGGAGAAAAGGAATTTCTTCCTGAAGGGATAAATTGGGTAGTAGAAATCCTTAAGGAATATCCTGAACAAACTATTTATGTTAATACTACGGCATGCGAAAGATTAGTTAAACGATTATACTACAACTATATTACTGTTATAAAAAAGAATCAAACGCTAATTGATAATTTTATCTGGCTATTGGACAAAATGATCGATATGGGAAATTCACCTGCCTATTTATTTAGAGAAAATGTAATTACTTATAAGAAGCACGGCTAAGTATTTTTAATTATTACCCCAAAAAGGGATAAAATTTTCTTGTGTCTTATACTAAAAAAAACTCTAAATATTTTTTTCCTTTTTCATCTTTCAGCACATTTATATCCTCGCTTATTTCATACATATAGGTGTAAATGCCATCATCCTTTATATGTAGATACCGGCTATTTCCTTTTATAGAAACAGGGTATTGACCATATCTTTTTTCAAAATACGCTTTAGCAGCTACTTGGCTTTCTGGTATTGTATCGAGGTTGATCACCCGATGGGAATCATCAAATAGATCATCTAAAGTGGGTATAGGCTCATTATCTTGCTGGCCTTTCTTTCTATTTAGGGTTCGATAATGCGGGGCCTCTATTTTAGTAAGGTGACTGGCGTGCGCCGGCAGGTCTTTATTTACTTCCTGCACAAAATATACTGCCAATGCTACATTCTCCCAGGGCTGCGTGTTTTTTTCAAGGTGGGTAATCACGGCAAACAGGCTCAGGGCCTCTGCATCCATCAAATAACTAAGCATCTCATTAATGGAAGCCGGGATAAAGCCGACCTTCTTTCCCTGCCAGTGGAGGGCAATGGCACAAGGATCGTATTCGTTCAGTGGTTCCCGCACCAGTTCCAAGAGGTCGCCTTCTTTCATGTCTGCCAATAAACGCATGCCCTCGTAATGCCGGAAGCCTGCTGCAAAACATTGTAGCAGGTAGATTTTTCGGAAATCTTTAGTAACAGATATCGGAAGCCTGCCAATGGCAATGGAAGCAATCAGCTGTTTCAAAAAACCGGATCGATTCATGATTGTAATAAAGCTATTGTTGCTCGATTAATTTTATTTCATCTTCAGTTAAATCATATAGATCGTAAATTACTTTGTCAATTTCTTTTTCCCATTGATCTGTGTTGGCCTGCGGATCTTTTTCCCGAGCAATAATTATTTTATCAACTAAATCTATTATTCTTGTATACTTCTCTATTTGATTATTGAGATCGATTGGATATATAGGCAGCTGCCTTGTTTCCTTTAAAACAATTTTAGGGAAGTCGTCTCTTTGAGCGATTTGAGAAATATTTAAAAAATACCACCTGAGTAAATTTGAATTAATAATAGCTAATAAATAATTAGTACTCAAATCAGAGATAGCAATAATTGATTGCATTGATTTATTACTAATTAAATAATCGCTTGTTTTAACAGCCTGTAATTCAAACTTCCGGCTTATTAACTCTCTTAATAAAATTCTTTCACCTTGAAAATATTTTTCAGGTTTAAACTCTGCTAGACTTGTATCATATTGAATATACATAGGTGGTCCTGGGTCATATTTATACCGCCTCACAGTTCCACTAAAGGCGGGTTTAGAATTTTCGTGGACTGGTTCATTTGATAAATGAAAGGGCGTAACACCTCTTTGTATATCTGCATAGGTACTTAAAGGTTGACTTAATTCCTTAATCTTATTTATTAATTTAACAACTTGATTATTTTTCAAAAGTAAATATTGATCACGATCTACACCAAACCATTCAGAGAAAACTATTCTTGAAACTTCTTGATAGAAAGAGTCTATAGATTCAATTTTTTCTTTTTTGTCAAACAATTTAATATCCAGCTTATGCGCATCGGCACGAGGCCACTCCCAAATAGTTAGAGTTTTTTGCGTTAAAAAAATCGAGGTATCAACCCATGCTGAATCAAACACATCATATGGAAGATTAGTCAATAAAAGCGGATTAGTATTCTGAGCAAAATACTTTCTTAAAACACTAAAATTTGTTCCGGTATACCAGCCTGTCGGGACTATAAAAGAAATTAACCCTCCCTTTTTCGAAATCTTATTGGCCAATTCAATAAATATTACGTAGCTATCTTTCGACTTTCCTAATGAATCATAATTGCTTTTGAAAAAATCGAATAATAAAGATTCGAACTTAATGCCGTACGGGGGATTTCCTATCACCACATCAAATCCAACAAAATCGCCCTCATTATTTAAAACTTCGGGAAATTCAAACCTCCACTCAAAAGCGTTTACATATACCTTGTTATTTTTTATACTTTCAATTTCCATTTTTTTCTTCTCAATGAAATTCGACATATCTGTTCTTGCCTTAGCTTCCTTCTTACTTATCTTTTGATCAAAAAGTTTCCCTGAATACAGTTCAAAGTACTTTATCTCAAGTTTTGATAGCTCTTTATATTGCTTACTCTCCCTTCCTATTCCTGTTTGAAAATCTTTTTTAATGGTATCGATGAGTTCCTCCATTTCTCTTTTTTGCTCTTTGCTTTCTGCCTCACGATAAGTTTGCACAGCTATTTTATAGCTATCAATACTCCATTTCTTTGTATTACGTAAGGCACTTTTAATATCGGCATCTAAGGTAAATCTACTTATAAGGCTATTGCCACATTTAATATTAATATCAATGTTCGGCAGGGTTTCCAATTCTGAATAATTACTATCAATTGTATAATAAGCATTTTTTAGTAGTTCGATCCATAGCCGAAGCCTACAAATTTTTACTGAGTTTGGGTTTATATCCACGCCAAACAAACAGTTTTCAATAATGGTTTGCTTCTCATGAAACAAAGTTTCTTGAATGCGTTGGCTTTCTTTGTTATTAGGATTATATTCAAATAGCCCTCCATCTTCATCTGTTACAATTAATTCATCGTTCACTACCTCCACATGATAGTCTCTTAGAGATTTTTCCGATCTGTCTTGCAAAATTTTTAATTCGCTTTTAATGGCAATTAGTTCATTTAAGGCGCTTACTAAAAAATGCCCACTTCCTACAGCTGGATCACATATATGGAGGCTATTGATGATTTGATTAGCCTCCTTTTTATTTTCAATTTTATTATACAAATTGCCAAGACTTTCGCAATCCCAACCTTTCATCTCTTTAAACTTTTGCAATACTGCCCTGCGAATAGCTTCTTTACACATATACATGGTTACAAAGCCAGGTGTGAAAAAAGAACCGTCTTTGTAGCCATTTATTTTTTCAAAGATTAATCCCAACACAGAGGCATTTATGAGATTTTTATTTTCCTCTTGTATTTCTCCCGCACCTTCACTTGTAAAATCATAAGCATCTAAAAATTCAAACAGGTACTGCAGAGTGGGCAGGGATCCTTCTTTTCTTTTGCCTTTATCATCTTTAAGAACGGTATTACTTGATAGAGGAAGTTGCAGGCGATTATCTAATTCGCTGATATTAATGGTTTGGCGCTCTAATTCAATACGCTCAAATAAGGAACTATTAAGATAGGGAACCTTAGTGAACTTTTCTTGAATATGCTGCCGCCTACTTTCAGGTTTCTCGGCTAATACCTGAAAGAAAAGATTACTTAACTCATCAAAATCATGTATCAACTTGCTGTTCAAAAAAAGATAATCTGTATTCTTTTTCTGGTATTTGTAAAGCTGGGCCTCCAACAGTTTGATAAATAGCACCCTATTAACCCAGGTAATACATAATTCAAGGGCTATATTAAATAATTGATCCTCTTTCGACGTACCTATACCAGAAAAATTACTAATATTTCGTAAAGCATCTTTATCCTCTAATTTTATGAGGGTATTTTCCAACAAAGAGGCCTCATCCGGCTTGAGTTTTCGTTTAATAAGTTTTTTACTCCCATCTTTTATTTCCTCTAGGCCAATAATATGGAGTAATTCGGAATAAAATCTTGTATCAAGACTATTACTGTCATTGGTAAAAGGCTGCTTCAGTAAATGTGCAGGAGATAAGATTTTATACAAGCCTATAAGCTCTGTATCATCTTCTTTAACTGTATTGTTTACATATTGCTCATAGGTACGCAGATCAAAATATGTGACCGGCATTTCTTCTGTTATCTCATCGAGGAATGATTTGGCAATGCTGTCGTAAAAAAATCTAGTGTCTTTTCCGCTTAGTTTCCAGCTTTCGTAGTCTTTTTTCAGTTTAGTGTTCCGGAATATGTTTTTTTCGAACCAAACCTCATCGACAATATACCACTCGTAAATGTTAGTTATGATGAGATATTTAATATCGATATTGTTATGATCAAGCCTTTCGCGGAAATAGTATAAAATAAGTTCATGCAAGGCCCTTGAATTTGGCTTTGCTTCACTTATCATTTCAGACTTATTAGCGGGTTTTTTAACTTCCAGAATAACCCCAACAGCCTCCTTTGTGGTTTTTCCGGTATGGATCACCAAATCTTTTCGATCTTTTGTATTTATTTCAAATTGTTCCTTGTACCAGGTATTTTTTAAAAAAGCAGCTATTACATTTTTCAGGTGCTCTTCACTCTCTTGCTCATTTATACGGCTGAAAAGATGCTGCAAATTCTTCTTAAATAGTTCAATATTATCCCGGCCAACCTTTTCTTTCAGGTATGCTTTATTTAAGGCTTTAATGGGCTTGATTAATTCCAGGTTCATTTATCTTTCCAAAGTTAATATGGGCAAATGATTAGCATCTACCTCTTGTTTTAATCGGGTTTTAAGGACTTTTAGCCTAATTCCCTATCCTTAAAAAACAGGGTCTCCACTCCACTCGCATTTTTGACCACAATGGCGATCAAATAAGTACCAATTTTACTGAAATCATTGATATTCGCTTTATTAGAATATTTAAAAGTACATTAATGCCCTTGAAGTTGGAATTAAATGAGCCACTTTTAAGCGTTTCGTTATAGAATTTGGTATCTAAAACTGAGTAAAAGAATAATAAAAATATTACAGGTGAAACAAAAAAAACTAATTCAACTATTTCTTTTTCGTTCCAACTTAAAGATATTTTTAGGGGGATTTTCTCTATCTCTAAAAAACAGGATCTCCATTGGATACGCATTTTTGGACAAAATAGCGATCTACACGCTCTCAATTTCCTGAACTGGTTGATATTTGCTTAATTAGAATATTTAAAAGTACGTTATTGCACTTTGAGGGTGAAAGTAAAGAGCCGTTTTTGGGCATTCCGCTATTCAATTTGGTATCAAAAACAGTACATTTACAAGAATAAATTATTTAAATAATGTAGGGAGAACAAAAACAAAATATTGATGCGTTGAGCATGTAAACCTGTTATCGAAATCGGTCAAATTTCAAATTATCACGGGGTATGCAAGCGAAACGCTCACGTTAAAAGCGTGGGCGTTGCTTTGCTTCGTGATAAGGGTTCGACCGAACCTCGATAACGGGCAATGTCAATGACCCACGTTTTTATTTGGGTCAGCCTGTTAGAAAAACTCATACTTATGCATATCGTCTGGCTGATTTTAAAGATTATAGGACTTTATCTTCTATTACGAGGCGTAATTACCCTAATCTACCGATATATCCTTTTAAATCAAAGAAAAAGGGCTTTATGGTTAATAATCATGGCTGGATTAGGCTATCTATTTGTGTTATGCATATCGGGATTCCAGGATGCACCAACTTTAACTGGATGGTCGGCTTTTCTAGCCGTAATCAGTATAATTCCTAACGATCATAAAAGTAGGCAAGAACAACTGGTGGGGAATCAGATCCGGGATGCAAGATTTGAACTGATGGGATTAAATCAAGGCCGGAAGTATTTCAATTTAGGCCTGGTTCTCTTTATAGTGGGAGTAGCAATTGGTTGGATATTATGTTTCACGCAAAAGTTAAATTAATATGCCTGTTTCACATGAAAGAGCGCAAACTAAGTTGAGCGCAATGCTAAAAATGCCCAAATGGGGTAAAGAAGAAATTGATAATGCTTTTTTACTCTGGCTTTTGTGTGTAAACGAAAAGGCAAATTGGAGATTTGACCTGGAAGAGGCGCTCAAACTTTCGACTTTTGCAGTTGATTACGAGGGGATGCACATCGTTTTAACGCTCAATAAACTCAATTATATCACACCGGAACAGGTTTTTGAACAGTTTGCCAGAGTTAGCGCCCAACAATTAATGAAGCAGGCAGAGTTACTCAATGAATGCCTGGCAACAGCAGTGCTTACCAACACGAACAGCGATTACAAAACCGGCCAGTTTGATCAATACAATTTGCCTGCGGATTTTTTACTTACTCATATTCATGATGAGATCAATTGGTATCAGGTAAAAAAACTTGATCTTTTTGTTGATGAACAAATGACGCGAAAAGGATTAGGGAAATATGCTGAAATACTTCGTGGGCATATGAGGGATGAAAATATTAGTCGATATATAGAATTGATCGAGGATGATAAATTGATTGATCTATTGATAAGCCGGGAAAGTGACTTTTTAGTTGCTTTAGGGTCATCAATTAGCAGAGGGATGAATGAACAGGAAGCAATTAATTTTAATTGGAGCATACTAATTAATGATAACCCCACCCCCGGCACTTGACGAGGCGGAAAAAATTCCGAACGTAGTTCGGAAAGCGAAGCGAGTTTTTTCTGACTTGGCAAGGGTCGGGGGTGGGGGAGCCAGGAAGGGCCAAATTTTTTGGCGATACATGTTTGCGGTCCGTATGGTAGTAAAGGAGGGGGCCAAAAAAACTCTTTTGGGACGGGATGATGATCAACTAAAAACCCTGCCCAGGAAAAAGGATTGTTTAACTCTGATAAGATTAGCTTCACCCATACCCGCCCCCAATCCCCCTTTCCCTACCTGAAAAAATATACCTACTTTATTAATAGGACCGAAGGATAATAAAAAAAAACCGATTATATTGATAGTACGGGAAATTAAAAAAAATCGCACCTATAGGTACGATTTCTTTTAAAACTGGATTTGATCAGTGAAGTTGCGAAATCATTTGGTTTAATATTTCAGTTCTATAGTTTATCTCACAGTAGTTATCTATCAGGGCCAGGAATCTTTCTCTAGCCTTCTGGTATTGATAATCGCTTTTTTTACGAAGTCTAAACCAAGATAGATTGTTACTGTATTCCAATAAAAAAAGCCTGTCTTTATCAGGTAAAGATGGGTTGGTAAGTATTTCTGGTTGAAATATTAATAATGTGTTAAAAACGGCTAATAAATATTCTCCAAATAATAGATGTTTATTATAGTCAAGTAAATCATCTAATGTTATCAAACCATATTTCTCAAGATGATCTTTTTTACAACTACATTCTGTTCTTAAAATTTCGTAACCGACCTTAAATTGAATTCCTTTATCGTAGAGCTTATGTTTACAATACCCTTTTTCAACCGTTAGGCCAAAGCCTTTACGTTTATATTCAGTTTGACTTGATTTTTTGGGTTTGCCTCTGAGAAAAACCGTATGTTCGGGTATATCTCTTGCTTTATATTTTAAATGACTTGCAAGAGGGTTATTTAATCCACTTTCTAAGCTCCATATAAAAGTTTTTTTTGAATCTAATTTAAACTCATTGATTATTTCATAACAAACTTTGAGAAACTCTCCCCATTTGAAAGAGTCATAATTGTGATCTCCGTTTTTCAATTTATGTAAACTACCCCCTAGTCTAATCCCTCTTCCTTTTGGATTTATAACAGAAGAGATATTGAAATTTTTATATTTTCCTGAAAATTTCCAATATCTCTCATCTGTTGAAATATCATAACTCCCCTCTAAATTGTATTTTTTGCTACTTCCTAAAGTATGTTCAATGCAAGCTTCAGTTTGGGTGTACAAGGTTATACCATCATAAGAACAAACTCTATCTTCATTATTTTCTTGATTCATGACTCTAATTTTATAGTTAATTATATTTTTTGTACTTCTGATGATTGACTTTCTCAAGCGAGGCGATAATTTCATCTTCCTTGTAGTAAACCCTGGTTCCTTTTCGGTAAGAAATAATTTTGCCTTGTTTAGTCCAGGCGTTTAATGTGGCTAAAGTGATCTTAAGTATTCCGGCAGTCTCTTTTCTTGATAATAAGTTTGATTTAGAAGAAGTATCAGAAGTTTCAGATATAGTAGTCATAATAAGCGCAGCTTTGAGAGCTTCAATTAGTTCATCAAGAGTAATACATTCTAAACAAATATTTTTCATTGTTGCAGATTCAAGAGTGCAAGCAAAGAAAAAATAAATAAAAAAACGTTTACCATACAGTAAAAATCAATCTATAAATACAGCGTGATTAAGTGCTGTAAAGGCTTTCAGAGGAAAAGGTGAGTAATTTGTTTTTCCCAAATGGTAATGGAATATATTTTTATGAGAATATGAAGAAAGAGAATCTAAAAATGTCAATAAAAAGAACAATTAGTTGCCCCTATTCTTGCCCCTGAAATAAAAAAACCTTGCAAGTTGTTGACTTACAAGGTTTGATTGAATTTGTTCGTGGTGTGGGGCGGGATTGAACCGCCGACACAAGGATTTTCAGTCCTTTGCTCTACCAACTGAGCTACCGCACCATCAGAATATCTAACAAGAAACAAGGAATGTTGAATGTCGAATTCGGGGGGCAAAAATAAGGCTTTTGGGCATAATATCATACCCTAAAGCCAAAAAATAAGCTTAATTACCGTAAACACAGAGGAATTTGATGCGCATGAGCTTTAGCTGTTCCCAGTTGAAATTGCTGTCCGCCAGCTCTTCCTGGGCTACCTGTAAAGAAGAGGTCTCGCAGCTTTTAAAATAATCCATGATCTCATCCTGCTCGTATTCATCTACCATTTCATCGATGGCATAGTCCAGGTTTAACTTAGTACCGCTGGCCACGATCGTTTCCATTTCTTCCAAAAGCTCATCGATCCGGAGATCCCGGCTTTTTGCAACGGTTTCCAGGGGGATCTTCTTATCTACGTTCTGTATGATGAATATCTTATTATTGTTCCTGTTGGCCACCGTCTTCATTACAAAATCGTCCGGGCGAACGATATCATTTTCCTCCACGTATTTGCTGATCACATCAAGAAATGGTTTTCCATAGCGCAGCGCCTTACCCTTGCTCACACCACTGATCTTTTCCAGCTCTGCCATCGTGGTCGGGAACATGGTAGCCATATCTTCAAGGCTGCTTTCTAAAAAGATAACAAAAGGAGGAAGGTTCTTTTCCTTTGCTACACGTTTGCGAACATCTTTTAATAACACTACCAGGTTCTCGTCTGCAGCCGCGGAATCGGTAACAGCCTGTTCACCTTCTTCATCATCGGCATTAGCTTCTTCAAACAAATTATTCAATACGATATTAAAGGACATGGGCTTTTTCAGGAAGGCCTCTCCTTTTTTTGTAAGCTTGAGTAGCCCATATTCCACGATATCTTTTTCTATAAGTCCGGCCAATAACATTTGCCGGATAAGGCTGTTCCAGAAATGATTCTCTTTATCATTGCCGCTTGCAAAAACATCCAGCTCATCATGCCTATACATCTTTACCTGTGGGGTAGCTTTCCCGGCCAGTATAAGTAAAGTATATTCAACAGGGAACTGCTCGCCCAATGCTTTTATAATTTTCAAAACAATAACTGCGTCATCCTTGGCTTCCACTTTCTCTTTTGGATTGAGGCAATTATCGCAATGCCCGCAACTTTTTTTATCATCGTAGGCTTCGCCAAAATAGTGCAGCAGGATTTTCCTGCGACAAACACTGCTTTCGGCATAGGCTACCGTTTCGTGGATGAGCTGTGCGCCAACCTCTCTCTCGCTAAGGGGCTTGTCCCGCATGAGGTGCTCCAGCTTGGCAACATCCTTGTGCGAATAATAGAGGATACATTTTCCTTCCATGCCATCCCTGCCGCCACGGCCCGTTTCCTGGTAATAGTTCTCTATTGATTTCGGGATATTATAATGTATCACGAACCTGACATCCGGCTTATCGATACCCATTCCAAATGCAATGGTGGCAACGATCACGTCAACATCCTCGTTCAGGAACTGGTCCTGCCTGTCTGCCCTTAATTTACTGTCAAGGCCCGCATGGTAAGCCACCGCTTTGATGCCATTGGCCATCAGCATTTTTGCCAGCTCTTCTGTTGTTTTACGGTTGAGGGTATAAATAATGCCACTTTTATTTTTATGCAACTGGATGAAACGGACAATACTTTTATTGGTTTGATCCAGGTTTATCTTAGGCTGTATCTCGTAATATAAATTGGGACGATTGAAAGAAGAGATGAATACTTTTGGCTTGCGAAGTCCGAGGTTCTTCACGATATCACTCTGCACCTTTGGTGTTGCTGTTGCGGTAAGCGCAATAACGGGAATAGAATCATCGATAAGGTCCATCATTTCTCTTAGCCGCCTGTACTCGGGCCTGAAATCATGCCCCCACTCGGAGATGCAATGCGCCTCATCAACTGCGAAAAAAGAGATCTTAAGATCTTTGAAAAAACTGATGTTCTCCTCCTTGGTCATGGTTTCCGGGGCTACATAAAGCATCTTCGTTTTTCCCGATGTAAGATCATCTTTTACTATTTTTTGCTGGCCTTTATTTAAAGTGCTGTTCAGGAAATGCGCCACATCATCCTTGCTGCTGTAGCTCCGTACCAGGTCAACCTGGTTCTTCATTAAAGCGATCAGGGGAGAAACGATGATGGCCACACCTTCGCTGATGATGGCGGGCAATTGGTAACAAAGGCTTTTGCCCCCGCCGGTAGGCATAATGACAAAAGTATCGTTGCCGGAAAGCAGGCTTTGGATGATCTCTTCCTGCGGGCCTTTAAAGCCGTCAAAGCCAAATTGTTCCTGCAACTGTTCGGACAGGCTGGTTTCGTCTTTTTTAGGCGTTGATTTTTTTACAGTAGATTTTGTTGCAGGTTCTTTTTTACTGGATCTTATTTTTGCTTTAGTCGTTGCCATAATTTTCCTTCTGCAGTTGATCGCTGATCAGCATTAATTTTTAAACGGTTTTTTCAGGGGCAGCGAAGTTAACTCAATACTGCCGCAAAATCAAACCCCATGAGGGGAATCCGCCTTTTTTAACGGATTATTCCATTCACTTAAGATAGTCTAAAAAACCCACCCAGCAAAAGAACCAACCTCCAAAGAATCCGGTAAAAAGACCAGGCAGTTTATTGGGGCGCCGCTCTTTGCATTATGACCGATTTAAAGTAGGTTTGCGGCACGTTGATGAATACCGAAACGATCATACCTGTCGCACTTCGCACCATTGAGCTGGAAACCCAATCTCTAAGCGGGCTAAAGGCCTTTATCGATGCAGATTTTGTAAAAGCTGTGGAGCAGGTGGCGGGATCACGGGGCAGGCTTGTGGTAAGCGGTATTGGGAAGAGCGCTATCATTGCACAAAAGATCGTTGCTACGCTGAACAGTACCGGAACACCCTCAATATTTATGCACGCAGCGGATGCGATACACGGCGACCTGGGCATGATACAGGCCGATGACATCGTGCTGGTGATCAGTAAAAGCGGCGACAGCCCTGAAATAAAAGTATTGGCCCCCCTTGTAAAAAGCTTTGGAAATACACTGATCGGTATGGTAGGAAATATGAAATCCTATTTGGCACAGCAAAGCGACATGGTTCTGAACACTACTGTTGAGCAGGAAGCCTGTCCCAATAACCTGGCGCCCACCAGCAGCACCACCGCACAAATGGTAATGGGTGATGCCCTTGCCGTTTGCCTGATGGAGTTAAAAGGATTCAATACAGAAGATTTTGCGAAATATCATCCCGGTGGAACACTGGGCAAAAAATTATACTTACGCGTGGAAGAGCTGTCATCACAAAACGCAAAGCCAAAAGTATTGCCGGCTGCAACGATCAGGGAAGTGATCGTGGAGATGACACAAAAAAGGCTGGGTGCTGCCGTGGTGGTGAATGAATCAGAAAATATATTAGGAATAATAACCGATGGAGACCTGAGAAGAATGCTGGAAAAAGCAGCCAGCTTTGATAAACTTACCGCAAAGGATATCATGAGCAGCCATCCTAAAACGATCGGATCGGCTGTATTGGCGGTGAATGCCCTGGATGAAATGAGAAATAATAATATCAGCCAGCTTGTTGTTGAGGATAACGGTGTTTATGCCGGGATCATTCACCTGCATGACCTGGTAAAAGAAGGTATCATATAATTTATATGGATAAAAATAATTACGTAGCGATAATGGCCGGGGGTATTGGTAGCAGGTTTTGGCCTATCAGCCGCACCGATTTTCCCAAACAGTTCCTGGATATTCTGAACAGTGGAAGAACGCTGATACAGGCAACCTACGACCGCTTTGCCAAATTCATCCCTGCCGAGAATATTTATGTGGTAACTTTCGAGCAATATAAAGATATTGTTGCCGAACAATTACCAGAATTGCCCGAAGCAAATATCCTGTGTGAGCCTTCTCGTAAGAACACGGCACCATGTGTTGCCTATATCGCTTATAAATTACAAAAGCTGAATCCTGAGGCTAATCTGATCTGTGCGCCATCCGATCACCTTATCTCCGATGAAGATGGATTCAAAAAAATATGTACGGAAGCACTGAGCTTTACGGCGCACATCAAGGCGCTGATCACATTGGGCATCAAACCTACCCACCCCAACACGGGCTATGGTTATATACAATATGAGCCTCATGAAGTAAGCGACAATGTTTATAAGGTGAAGACATTTACCGAAAAACCCGACCTCGAATTGGCAAAGACCTTTATTGCAAGCGGTGATTTTTTATGGAATGCGGGCATCTTTGTATGGCAGGTGAAGAATGTCATCAAGGCATTTGAAAGATATTTACCCGAGCTCACCGAAGTTTTTGAAGCGGAGAAATCTCATTTCAATACAAGCGGGGAAACTGATGCCATCCAACGTATCTACCCGCAGTGCGTGAACATATCGATCGATTATGGAGTAATGGAGAAAGCGGATAACGTATATATCATCCCTTCTTCTTTTGGATGGAGTGACCTGGGAACCTGGGGTAGCGCTTATGATAACCTGGCCAAAGACTATCTTGATAATGCAGTGGCAGGAAATAATGTAGTGGTCATTGACGCTACGAAGAATATTGTTCATGCCGATAATAAAAAGCTCATCCTGTTGCAGGGGCTTGATGATTTTATCGTTGTGGATACCCCCGATGTGCTGCTTATCTGCAGGAAAAATAAAGAACAGGAGATCAAAGAATATGTTGCTGAAATAAAGCGCAGCAAAGGCGACAAGTATTTATAAGCTGACCTAAAATAACCTGCTGTTGATACCCACCATCCAAAGTAAGCTTCCGGAAGTAGGCACTACTATTTTTACCGTAATGAGTGTATTGGCCAATGAGCATAAGGCGATCAATCTTGGCCAGGGATTTCCCGATTACCCAATGAATGAAGAGCTGGTTGGCCTGGTGAACAAAGCCATGAAGGATGGCTATAACCAGTATACACATATGTGCGGATTGCCTGCATTGCGTGAACGGGTTGCAGAAAAGATAGCCGGGCTATATAACACGACTGTTAGTGGCGAGACTGAGATCACTATTACACCGGGAGGAACCTATGCCATATATACAGCCCTCACTGCCCTGTTACAACCAGGTGATGAAGTGATCGTCTTTGAACCGGCATACGATAGCTATATCCCCAATATCGAGATCAATGGTGGGGTGCCGGTATTGATCCCTCTTGTTTATCCTGATTATAAGATCGATTGGGAGCTGGTAAGAAAGCAGGTGACTGCCAAAACAAAACTGATCATGCTGAACAGCCCGCACAATCCAACAGGAAGTGTATTGGGTGCGGAGGATATTGCACAACTGAAAAGCCTGGTAAAGGATACGGGGATATTTGTCTTAAGCGATGAAGTTTACGAGCACCTGATCTTCGACAACATGAAGCACGAAAGCATGCTTCGCTATCCTGAGCTATATAAAAGGAGCTTTGTATGCTTTTCTTTCGGGAAGGTATATGATTGCACCGGCTGGAAGATGGGGTATTGCGTAGCGCCTCCAACGCTGATGAAAGAATTCAGGAAAGTCCACCAGTTCAATGCATTCAGCTGTAATACGCCGGTTCAATATGCGCTGACCGAATTTTTACAGCGGAAGGAAAATTATATGCAGCTTGGCTACTTGCTGCAAAAAAAACGCGATCATTTTCAAAAACTGATGCAGCAAACAAAACTACAACCATTGCAAACACATGGAAGTTATTTTCAATTGTACAGCTATGCCGGTATCAGCAATGAGAACGAAAAAGAATTTGCCGTTCGCTTAACAAAGGAATACGGCGTGGCCACCATACCCGTTTCCGTGTTTTATAAGAACGGGGAAGATAATAAAGTGCTCCGCTTTTGCTTTTCAAAAAATGAATCTACGCTGGAAGAAGCGGCTAAAAGACTTACCAGGTTATGATGTTCACCAATCACCAGCCCGGCTACACCCCGAATTGAGTAAGGTGATGATCCAAGTGCTTATACATTGCCTGTCCCCATTGCTCCTTGGTGAATGTGCCAAACATAGGATGAGGGAAATTTCCTACCTTATCAGGGCCCAGCGAATAGAAACGGCTGATCAGATCCGAAAGCTCCTGTTTTTCACTTTCAAAATTCCGCACATCACTTATTTTAAAATTGGGCGCTGTCGGCAGATTTTGTTTCCAGGGTGAATCATTGTAGAGCTTTGACTTTATCATCCACCCCACCATTAACCCCAGTAACATCCTGGGCATTTTCTTTTCGCTTAGTGGAACGGAAAAAGCAGCTTTGCAATGCGCCAGCATCTGAGATACCTCCATCTTTCCCCATTTGCGCTGGCTGGCAGGATCTAATTTATTCATCCTTTCGACTATTTCATCGTAGCTGTTTTTGTCGAATAAACTTTTCATAAGCAGTTGTTTGACATGTACGAAAATATATATTTTTTGAATTCCCGCACGCTCTTTGTAACAGCTTCACCATGTTCCCCAAGTTTAAAGATCATCCGGTATGGTATACGATCGGCGACCTGCTCCTGCATATGCTGCTTTTTATCACTATTGTAGCGGTGGTGGTATTCATGCTGCGGGGACCTCTGGGGAAATATAAGAAAACCGACCTGTTGGTTTTTGAGAAGATCGCATCCTTCCGTACACGGGTACTTGACGGACTGATGCTTGCTATAACTTCTTTAGGCAATCACCAGGTATTGATACCCGCTAACCTGTTCCTGATATTTCTCTTCATTATTATTAAAGACCAGCACCATTATACCTTCGGTGTCCTGCTTTTGTCATTCAGCAGCTTGTTGCTGATGTTCCTGCTGAAGCGGCTCTTTCGCCGAAAGCGACCGGAAAAGCCATTGGTGTTTGCAGCGCGGGGGTTGAGCTTTCCCAGCGGTCATGCAATGATGTCTGTATGTTTTTATGGATTATTGCTGAATATACTTGCTCATAGCGGGATCAATATGCCCTTGTTCGTTGTGATCGCTATGATCATCGTGTTGCTTATTCTTGGCATCGGCTTCAGCCGTGTGTATTTACAGGTGCATTATGCAAGCGATGTGCTTGCTGGTTTTGTTGTAGGGCTGAGCTGGCTATATGTATGCCTGCATGTACTGGATAAATTCCCCAACCTGGCAGAAGCTATAGTATAAAACTATATTACCAACCAGCTTTCAACTTACTCTTCCTATCTCCTTACCCGAATCGGTTACGATAGTGCCATCCTTGTATATATAAAGCGCTTTCTTGTTTTCGAGTATGATATAATGAGGATATTCCTCATCATTCGTATTAAGCCATTTGCCGATCACCTTGTATTTTCCTTTCTCTACCCTCACCACGCTGAAGCTTTTGGTTACATAATAAGAAGCTTTGGCATCAAGGTATACAAAGGCTTTTTTCCAGACATACTCGGGGGATACAGCAGGGTTTGAGGCTGACCTTGTAGCCGGCGCATGAGTGCTGTTCTTAGTGATCGTTTCCCGTGGCTCATGGTATACTACCGAAGAAGCAATTGCTCTTTTCTTTGTGCTCTTTCCGGAAATACTCCTGTTGACCACCTGTGTGGGAATGACCAGCTTTTTTGAATTCTTTACAAAAGGCAACGGGTTTACGGCACCGGCCCAGTTATAAATGCCAAAATGAAGATGTGAAGCTTTGCGCTTTGCATTGCCGGTATTACCCACCGTACCGAGCACCTCGCCTTTCTGAACATATTGTCCTACGTATACATTTTGCTTGTCGAGATGTGCATAATAGGCCGACCAGGTATGACCTTCTGCACGAAGACGAACTGTCCTGCCCCCCAGCTTTTCTGTGGCTACTGAAGTGATCACGCCATCACATACCGCCACTACTGGCGTCCCTTTTTTTGCATAGATATCGACACCCTTATGTGTCCTGCCCCCATTACGGTAGTCGCCAAAGAACCCGCCGATATTGGATTTTTTGCCCGACACCGGGAAGACCAGTGCACGAATGCCAGGGCGAACGGTTTTTTTTTCAACTGGGGTATAGGAAGAGATGGTTACTGACAGGCAAGCCAGTAGAACTGGGAGCAAAAGATTTTTCATGTGTGGAGTTCGTTAATGAATATTGGAAACGAACGACAATATCAAAGATTATTTGTAAAAAAAATATTAACAACCTTTTAAAATAAGGTTAATATACGGAGTGTAGCGGAACAGATTTGGAAATGAATAATCGTGTCCATACATTATCCATAGCTCATCTATATGTCATTCATGCTTTATCTATGAAGTATCCTAGCCTTATATACGGAGTAACCATGTATCATGTACGGAGTAAATACGGAATAACTACGGAGTAACTACGGAGTAACGCAGGGGTCTCTAAGTATTAATGGCGGTTTCTACAGTACCAATGATTATAATTTTTCATATAATGCTCTCAGTTTTTCCCTGGTCATTTGTTTTTCCCAATCCTTTCCCAGCGCATTCTCCCAAAGCGGCTTCATGCCAAGGGAAACATTGATCATTTTATCAAAATCCTCATCGCTAAGGTTGGCACAGATATTTTTTGGGATATCTATCTTATTTTTTTCTACCATGTATTTGAATTCCTTCACGCCTTCGGGATAATATTCTTCAAGATGGTCAAATACTATGCAATTACCAATACCATGTTTGGTGCCCAATAAATAACTGAGGCCATAGCTTACCGCATGTGCCACGCCTACCTGGCTATAAGCAATACTCATACCACCGGCGTAGGACGCCATCATTAATTTATCATCGCTGTTAGCGTCCCAGCTATCCCCGCCTGAATGACTAAGTCGGGCAGGCTTGTTCACATATACCTCTCGGCAAAGCTGCAGGGCTTTTTCACCATAGCTCTTGCTGAATTCATTAAGGTAGGTACCGTTCAGGCTTTCGATACAATGGATATAGCAATCCATACCGGTATAGAATCGCTGGTTGGCAGGCGCATTGGCGGTTAATTCAGGATCAAGTACGATCTGGTCAAAGGGAGTGAAATCAGAGTTCATCCCTAATTTTTTTGTAGGGCCCGTGAGAACGGTAGTGCGACTTACTTCTGCACCCGTGCCACTCAATGTGGGGATGCCCACTTTATATACACCCGGGTTTTTCACCAGGTCCCATCCCTGGTAATCAGCACTGCTACCGGGATTGTTCATCATTAGCGAGACCGCCTTGGCAAGATCCATAGCCGAGCCACCGCCGATGCCAATTACGCCACTCACCGTTCCGAATTCGGCTTTTAACTCATTGGCTAATTGATCTACATAGGTGGTCTTGGGTTCGTAGCTAACATCAACGAAGATTATTTTATCATTCCCGCGTACCGGCACACGGCTGGTTAATGGCTTACCCTCAAAAAAATGATCTACCAAAAAGATCATTGGCGAACCTGCTTTGCGATGAGGCGCTATGATCTCATCCAGCTGGTTGAATGAACCCCGGCCATAAACAACATAACCTACCATTTTAAAATTCCTGAATGCCATAAAAGATATTTTCTACCACAAAGAAACACAAAGATCAAACACGAAGCTGCACAAAGTTGACTTAGTGCCATAGATGATGAGCCATAAGCCCTGGGCATATGTATCTCTGTAATTTTTTGATCACTCTTTACTTCAACAGTGAAGCTGCCCTTACCAGGTCCTCCGGCGTGTCAATCTCCACACCCATATACTCGGTCACCACCATTTTTAATGGTATACCGTATTCCAGGTAGCGAAGGCATTCGATCTTTTCCGCGGCTTCAAGGGGAGTAATGGGCCAATTGGTAAAATTGAGCAGTGCCTGCCTGCGGAAGGCATATACCCCGATATGTTCATAGTAGACCGGCGAGGTATTCTTATCACGGTGATAAGGTATCGGGCTGCGACTGAAGAAGAGCGAGTTGTTATTTTTATCTACCGCAACCTTTACATAGTTTGGATCTGCAATGAACTTTTCTTCTTTCAGCACCTGCATCAAAGAAGCCACCTGCACTTTTTCATCAGTAAATGCCGTCAACAATTTTTCGAGAGGTTCCCTTTGTACGAAAGGCTCGTCACCCTGTACATTCACCACAATATCAACTTCCATGTTCGTGATCGCTTCCGCAATGCGGTCACTGCCGCTTTCATGTTCCCTGATACTCATCACCGCTTTTCCGCCGTGCGATATAACCTCGTCAAATATAATTTTACTATCTGTTACGACCATCACCTCATCAAAAAGATTGGTGGCGACAGTATTGTCATAAGTATGAAGGATGACGGTTTTGTTGCCCAGCACCTGCATCAGCTTGGCGGGAAATCTTGTGGCAGCATAGCGTGCCGGTATCATGGCGATCTTCTTCATGCAGCAAATATAATATTATACTCCCGAGCTATAGAAAATGACAGCCTGTGTATCGAGCATGAATATCTCGAACTCTGTATAAGCACCCTGTGCGAGGGTGATCCTGATCTTTTTTATTGCTCCACCCGGACCATCCTGCCTGTCTCTTTCCACCTCAAAGCCCTTATCGCCCGTTGGATTTTTTATGGTTGAGTTCTTTGAAGGGAATATATCTTTCTCTGCAATAAGATCAGTATGTTGCCCGATCAGCCGCATCAATAAAAAGCATTGCTCGATGGTAAAGCCGGGAAGCATATAAGTGTCTGAACCGAATTCATATCCTCTTGATTCATGCCATTCCATACCGTTCTTATACAAATGTTTGGTGAGGGAAGATTCACCCATTTCATTTAGTGCAGCATCAGATTTTTTTATCAGCAGGGGATTGCCATTCACTGCGCTCAGTTGCGCAAAATAATCCTGGACAGTTTTTATGCCGGGCTTTGGCGGAGGAAAAGGAAGGACATAGCTGCTCACGATATAACCGGTCTTATTATTGTAATTCACCTTCCACCAAAAACCGTTAAAGCCTTCCGTGCTGATCGCGGGCTGGTTGGCGTCGCCGGCAACGGTGGTTATCTTTTCACCATAGGGAATTTTTTCCAGCACTTTCGAACTGGTATTGGGTTGTTCTCTCATGCTAAGGCCTGGTCTCGCCGCAGCATAATAGTTGTATTGAGAAAAAGAAGCGAAGCAGATCAAAATAGCGGAAACGGTTACTATAAGCTTTTTCATTGCAGCAGTTTTAAAATGTAGGAGGAAGGTCGGAAAGAATATGGTTACACGTGGTGCACCGGTATTGTTTGCTGTATACCTCTGTCTGGCCATAAGCCACCTGGTTCTTTATCTTGCCCCAAAAGCTCTTCGGGCTATCAGTTTTTTCTTCTGCGATAATACTGTGGCTACCACAATTTGGACACGCGATCTCTTTCAGGTAATTATCTTCCGCTTCTTTTACCAGGTCAAGCGCTCTCGCGAATTGTGATTCAGCAACCATTATCTTGATTCCTCCAACAGCAGCATTCAGCAAAGGATCCATCGTTACGATGTGCTCATCGTTCAGGTGACAGTTGATACCATTCTCCTGCAGCATGCCCAGGGTCATATTTGCTAAAAGATAATTATCGAAGGAGGCGATCAGTTTGAAATTCATTAAGAAGTTAATTAGTTGAATGGTTAATCGGTTAACTCATGGGTGTTCGAAGATATAAAGTACTAAAATAGAAAAAACCAGGGCAATCATCCCTGGTTTTAAATATATGATCCCGGTTTCCCCTTTGGGAGGCGGGCGGGGTTTAATTATTCAGCATCAATGGCATCACCAGCATCAACAGGTCTTCGCCATCACCCTGCTCCGTGGGCTTGATGATACCCGCCTTGGTTGGCGTGCTGAGCTCCATATTGATATCGCCCGTATCTGCACCGCCGAGCATCTCAATTAAGAATTTAGCATTGAAAGCAATTTGCAGGTCTTCGCCATCATACTGGCAAGCCATGCGCTCATTACCTTCAAAACTAAAGTCCACATCCTGGGCTGCGAGCTGCAATTCACTGCCACTGATATTTAATGCCACCTGGTTGGTGCTTTTATTACTAAAAACGCTGACCCTGCGCAACGCATTCTGGAAATCATGCTTGTTCACTGCCATCTTGTAAGGATTATCGGCAGGGATCACCACTTTATAATCCGGGAAGCGTGCGTCAATAAGGCGACAAACCAATTCGGTTCCACCATGCTTTACAAACAAATGGTTGCTGTTGTAAGAAATATTCAGCTCATCATCATTATCCGGTAATGCACCTTTTAAAAGATTTAATGGCTTTTTGGGAACAATGAAGGAGTCTTTTTTCGGGCAGCTGACATCTTTACGCGTGTATCTTACCAGCCGGTGTGCATCGGTCGCAACGAAAGTGATCCCTTTCTTATCAAGCTCAAAATAAACACCCGTCATCGCAGGACGAAGATCATCATTACTTACGGCAAATAGTGATTTGTTGATCGCTGTTACCAGTGCTGTTGATGTCATGGTAAAAGCGTTGGCATCATCAGCCGCCGGCTCTTTTGGAAAATTGTCAGGGTTCTCACCCATCACCTTATACTTACCATTGTCGCTGGTGATCTCTACGGCAAAATTCTTATCGATATTAAAAGTGAGCGGCTGCTCGGCGATATTCTTAAGTGAGTCCAGTAAGATCTTGGCAGGGATACATACTTTACCGCTGTCCTTTGCTTCAATATCCATATGCACTTTCATCACGGTTTCCAGGTCGGTGGCTACTACGGTCAGCTTGTTCTTTTCGATCTCGAATAAAAAATCTTCCAGTATCGGCAGCACGGTATTGGCATTGATGACCCCGCTGATCTGTTGTAACTGTTTCAGCAAAGCGGAGGACGAAACGATGAACTTCATAAAAATATCTTTAATTGGCAAATATAAAGTTATGCAGCCTAAATGTATGGCATTTTTTAAACAATCTTACTCCTCATTTGCCTGCATGATTTTCGCGTGTTTCTACCCTTATAAAAGTAATTAACAGCCCTTTATAAGTTTTGCTTGTGCACAATATTTAATACGATTATATTGTTAACCATAAGATCCCACCCTGCCAAAATTTATATATTTATGAAGAAACTGCTATTGCTGCTGCTATCAGCATGTACCTGCGTAGCCATTTACGGGCAGCAGCAAATAAAAATCGTAAGCTTTACTGTTAAGAACCAGCTTCCATCGGTCATCGACAACTGGAACAGCGTGCCCGGTTCCTTGCTGCTGGTGGCACAAATGCCACCGGGCATGCAGGTCAAGGATATGCGACTGGTGCTGCAGATCAAAGGCGGCGGTGCGGTTATCTGCAGTAATACATCTGCCGGTGGAATGCCGGTTGATAATTTCACCACCCGAACATTTTCCACAGCTGAGCTTACCGGTGCCTTTACCGGCTGCCATGACCTGAAAGACGGCAATTACACGATCTGTGCCCAATTCTTTAATATGGAAAGGAGGGCGATCAGTAATGAATCGTGCAGGGAATTCAGGGTGGAGACGCCGGCAGCAGCAGATTATGCTCCCCCAACACTGATCATACCTTCTCACGAAAAGAATTTTACAGAAGATGAATTAAACAAACCCGTAAGCTTCAGGTGGACGCCTTTGGTTCCCAAGCCGAGAGAAGCCGTTACTTATCGTTTAAAGGTTTGGCAACTCATGGAAGGCCAGAATGGAACACAGGCAATGCGTTCAAACCAGCCGGTAATTACGAAAGATGTTGACAATATTACCCAGGCTGTAGTGAGCGCCATCCTTACCAGCCCTTGCAAGCCACCCTATCTCTGTGACTTTATATGGCAGGTGCAGGCATTGAACAAGGACGGCAAGCCAATGGGTAGAAACGAAGGAAACAGTGAGCCATTTACTTTCAGTGCAAGGGAAAACCAAGGCGGAAGCCTGAAGAATATTTACCCGGAAGACGCGAAAAGATTTTCGACGGTCAATGCACAAAAGCCGGTTAGTTTTCGCTGGACTCCCCTTGTTCCTAAACCCAGAACCCCGGTCACTTACCGGCTAAGAGTTTGGCAATTAATGCAGGGGCAGAACGGAACACAGGCAATGAGGGATAATAAACCTGTGATCACAAAAGATGTAACTGATCTTACACAGGCTGTAGTTAGCGGTATATATACGGGCCCGTGCAAACCACCCTATCTCTGCGACTTTATATGGAATGTTCAGGCTGTTAACCGTGAAGGAAAAGATAATGGCAGCAGCGAACCATTTGTTTTTAAAATACTGGATGATAATATCAATACAAAAATTGACAGCGTTGATATCACCTGTTGCAGCAACGGCAAACAAAATATCTATATTAAAATAAACAACCTGCATCTTACCAATCCTGCGCAGGTAACAGCAATAAAATACCGGGTTAATGGCACAGGACCGGTCACAACCTTATCACCAACAGTTCCGGGACTCGCATTTACCATCCCTGCAAATGGCTCACAGGTTTTCACTGGATCGATCAATTGTGTGGATAGCATGAAGACCATCAAGTTCATCGTTGACGCGATATGGCCGAGCGATCCCGATAATATAAATAACGAAACAGCCTGGGACAGTTTGAAGTGTGCCTGTGATCTCTGCAAAAATCTGGGCGTCACCATCAAGGATGATAAGCTTACGAATACCGCAAGCACCAGCGGGCAAATATTATTATCAGGAGCGTTGAGCGGGTTGAATCCAGGCGTCGTAAAAAAGGTAACGATCGAGCTGGTATATTTCAACATTGAGCAAACCGGCGACAGCAACTGCGTGAAATGTGCAGAAAATAAGGAATGGGGCAATTTTATCAAACCAGGGAATGCGGCTTTCGCAGGATACAGCCCTGGTATTTTGAACGGCATAAATTTCGGCCGTGAATGGACCTGGACGACAACGATACAGAAAGAATGCGATGGTCATGGTAATGGCGGTGGCAATGGAGGAGACGGCCATGGCGCTGGGACCGCAGGGAACGCTAATCCCGCTATGGGTAACTGCTCAACCTGCGGAACGGCCGCGGGACCTGTGCGGGATAATAATGCGGCGAAGGTCACCAACACGGGTCCGATCATTGTTGATCCTAATCCAAACCCGATACCCAAGGCCAATAGTTTTTCCTTACCCATTGCGGTGCCGCCGGGCAGCAGCCTCAAATGCTGCGGCGATAAGATAAAGGTCTGCATCCGATATACCATTTGGGATTTTTGTTGTCATGCATGCGACGTAATAAAATGTTACGAAATAGAACGCAAAGCACAATAACCCATTAAATCCTAAAAAAAAGATTATGAAACAGATAAAAAAATATTTCAGACTTTTCCCGGTGATAGTGATGGTTGCTTTGTGTCAGCATACAAATGCGCAGGTGAACGGGTTTACGATCACCGATCCTTCTTTTCCTTTGGCACATAATTTAGGAACGACATTCCCGATCAACGTTTCTTTTAACTGGACAAATACCACGACGAGCGCTACGGTAAAGATCAATTACAACGCAGCACTCGTAAGCTATGATGGCAGCTGTGCGGCGAGCCTCCCTTCCTGTATGACGGTAACAAACAGCGGGTCACAACTTACGATAACGATCGCTAATTTATCTTCCTGCACCAATACCGGCGCCATCAGCTTTAATGTTTGCTTTAAATTCAACTGTCCCGATTCCTGTACAGGTGTAACAAAACCATCTGTATTTACCGGAGTGCTGACAGATAATTTGCTCACTACGCAAAACTCATCCTGTACTGCCAATGGCATCCTGAATAATAATGTTTCGCTGATCCATAATTTTTGGGCCTTTAACCAATTGACAGCAGAAGTTACCTTCCGCGTTTGTTTTTATAATCCTGATTGTTTCAAGATCAAAAATCCAAGCTTCCTTATTGCGCTTTCGCCGGCATTAGGTACGATCACCTCCGTAACCGGTGGCAGTTTTACCTACACGGTTTCAGGATGGACGATCACGCCCAACGTGACGGAATTCAATCAATATGCAAGCGACTGCTTTTACTATGTAGTGAAGCTCCCGTGTGGGGCCGGGCTTGGGCAAACACTTACCAGCAATGTAACATTGAAGGGAACGAACTGCGGCGTAGCCAATAGCATCATTAAAGGTCCGGTGGCGGCATCGTATACCATACCGGCAGTACCGGCGTCAACACCCGGCATTTCTGTTTATACACTGGCAACGGGATCTTACTTTTATTATAATATCACCAATACCGGCAATACAGCACTGAACTTAACAACAACCAATTTCCTGCCACTGGTGCATTTGAAGAATTCTCCCAACTCAGTAGCACAAACCACTTCGCAGGCAGGACTTGTTTGTGCAGTTAAATATTATGATTGCGGGCTTGTTCCTACGGCAACATTCCCGATGATCGGTACCGGTGCAACCAATGCAGGAGCGCCGGCGACGAATACGAAGAAGTTTGACCATACTGTGAATAATTTATTGCCTGGTCAAAATGTTGGACTGACCTTGTATTATGACCTGACCTCATCATGTAGTGGCCCTGCAGGTAACCCGCCCTACCGCGATAGCTTAGCCATTTCTTATAATTGTGCAGCGCCCCCTCTTCCATGCATTCCATGTGGTCCAGGCGGAAATCAAAATCCAGTTATTATTTACAACCCGCAACCGAATATTGTTTGTATCAATAATCAATACATCCCGGGCTGTAAGAATATCGGCGATACGATCGACCTATGTTACGAGATCCAAAACAACGGCGACGCTCCGTTAACGGGCGCTATATATAATGTACAGTTGCCGCCATGGCTGCAGGCAATCACATCGAGTGTGGTTTATACAGGATTTTCTCCGAACCCGACAATTGTGGGCTCATCAAATATCAAATTCAATTTACCCAATATGCCCGCGGGCCCTGCTACTTATAAAATATGTTTCAAGGCTGTTGTTCAAAGCGGCGCCGTTGGTGGACCGAATGCTTTTTACAATACGGTATACGGGGGCAATTTGATCAACCCGCAGAATTATGTCTGCTACACGGCTTTCAACATCTGCGCATTCGCAGCGATCGGTATTGATAAAAAAGTAAAAGGAAGCCTGAACGGAAGCTTTGCAAATAGTGGCACCGGAAATCCGAATACGGCGGTGGATTGGGAGATCACGGTTAAAAATACCGGCACCATCGCGGTAGACAACCTGGTGGTCATCGATCGCATACCTGCAATAGGCAATCTCACTATACTGGGAAGCCCAAACTCTGCACCGGTAAGCAACCAGTTCAATATGCAGATGCTTACCGCACCGATAAATATTAATTATACGGCACAATACAGCGCTACCCAAAATATTTGTACCGGCTGGCCTGCCACAGGAACGCCATGTAATACGGGTGTATGGAGTGGTGTGGTATTGAATGGGGGCGTTAAATTCACTTTCAACCCAACATTTACTTTGGCGCCGGGCGGAACTTATACATTTACTTTTCAAACCAAGATACCGGCAGGCACGGGTAATGGCCTGGTTGATTGCAACACGGTTGGCTTCATTGCAAAATCAACTACGGGTGGATACACCATCAACCCTGTTGAAAGCAATCCTGTTTGTGTAGAAGTTGTTGTTCCCGAGGTACCACCGGGAGGATGCTGCAAGGACCTGTTGAAAAAAATAGCAACAACACAGAGCGTAAACAATGATGTACTTACGGTTAATGCCACACTTACCGCCGGCCCGACCAAACTTACAAAGGTTACCGTATCACTGGTGAATTTTGAAGTGAAGCATCCGAAGGATTGCGATGTTTGCGTAAAGGACCCCAAACATTTTGGCAATATAACCAACCCGTCAAGTCCGTTGTCGTTTGCAACGGTTCCTGCGAATGTTCCCTTCTCACATCTCATACAATGGAAAGACAGCCTGGGTTACAGCTTTGCCAACGGAGTTCCCTTGAACTTTAAAATCCCCTTGCCACCGCGAAGCCCGATCGCGTGCTGCTGCGATACGATCGAATATTGCCTGCGCTATACCTTCACTGATACCGCCTGTGTGATGTGCGATACCACGATCTGCTATAAAACTTATAATGGTAAAGACTGTAAGGAAACGGGCGGGGGAAACAACGGAGAACCCTGTAACTGTGCATGGGATCCCGTTTTCAAATTTGAAGGCGGGCAGAAGGCGGTGGCCTGCGGGGGTTCGATAACATTACAGAAGGGTAATATACCGGTATCGCTGAACCCGAATTTCAATTGTACACCGGCTTCACCAAATTGTACGCCAACAGGGTTGACCGTAACCATCACCAATAACAATACCGGGGTGACGTCCGTTTTAACCGGACCTAACTATAATTATACCTTCCTGCAATCAGGGAGTTATACCTATAATTTATCGGGAACCTGCGGAGGCAAATCATGCAATTGCCAGCTTACGGTGATCGTGCCGCAATAACCATTATACTATGAAGAAAGTATCTGCCCTGTTATTTTTAATTAATGTGATTGCGCAATCATCTGCGCAGCAAAAAAAGCCTGTTGTTATTTCGGGAACGGCGGGCATTAGTTACGAGGGTTATGGCCTGAACAGGAGCCCATCAACCTGGACAGGATACACCGCAAGAAAACCATGGAACCAGGTGCGGTTTAATTTTACGCCATCTTTTAAATTCGGAAAGAATTTCAGCCTGCCCTTTAATTTGAATTTTTCGGCCAAGCCAACCAATTTCGCAGGCCCTTATGCAGGGATCATCAAGCAGGATTTCGGGCAGTATATCAGCAACCCGATGAATAGTTTTTCGGTCAACCCAAAATACAAATGGGCCGAATTGCAATTGGGTACGCAGTATTTAAAATATTCTGATCTCTCCACGGGGGATATCGGCATCTTTGGCGCAGGGGTAGATCTGCGGCCAAAAACGTTCCGGTTCAAATTCTTCACCGGTGTTTCTCAACAGGGGATCGATTATTTTTCGGGACCACCAACAGTTATCGGTGCTTTCAAGCGCAGGAACTGGATGGTACAGGTGGGAACAGAATCTGAAGGCAAGTACCTGTTTGCACTGAATTTTGCCAAAGGAAAGGATGTACTTAATTCTTCTTCACCGCCACCCCTCACCATTCGGCCACAGGAAGGAGCAGTGATCAGCATTGTTTCTGATGTGTATGTTGATGGGATCTATTTCAAAGCGGAAGGGGCGCAATCAACTTTTACAAAAGATGTAAACACGCCTTTGACTACGTTATTGAAAGGGCTAAAACCTTTTGTTGAAGCACATACTTCTACGCTCACTGATTTTGCAGGGCAGTTGGCTGTAGGAAAAAGGTCCACCAATTTTGATATTGGCCTTACTACAAAATACCTGGGTGCAGGATTTCAAACAATGGGATACCCGTACCAACAACCTGACCGGCTTGATCTTACCCTCAACACCAGGTTTAATGCCTGGAAGGATAAGAACAATAATTTTAAAATGAACGTAGTGGCCAGCGCAGGACGCAGGGTTAATAATGTAAAGAATACGGCGCTGAAAGCAACACAGTTCATCGGCAACCTGAACTGGTTCACCCAGTTCAACGATAACTGGAGTCTTAACATTAACTATAATAATTTTGGTTTCCAGTCGGCCAGCGGGATCAATCCTTTCGGCATCCGCAATGTGAGCAATGATTTCGGATTTAACCCCACTTATAACAAGAGCACGGCAAAAATGAATCACCTGCTGAGCCTGAGCTATAACTATAGTAAATATGATGAACGTGATGTGCTCACCGGCGTCACCACTTCCAATAATACCCATACGGCGCTACTTACTTATGTGCCTACCTATTTTGAAAAAGACGTGTCACCTGATTTCAGCCTGTTGTATTTTTATAATGATGTTCCCTTTGCTAAGATGAGGCTACTGACCATCAGCAGCGCCCTGAGCATGTCGGCAGCCAAAAAGAAAATGAAATTGCGCGGGCAACTACAATACACATTGGGTAAGCTCAACAGTTTCTCGAGTAATAATAACCTTATTGCGTCCTGCAATATCGACTATAAAATAACAAAGAAGCTGAGCTGGAATACCTACTTAACGACAAATTATTTCAAATATGGCAACGAGATCGTTCCAAACGGTGCCAATTACCTGGAGAGCATTTGCAGAACGGGGTTTCAATACAGCTTCAGCACAAAAAAATAAACGATGAGAAAGATATTTTCATTCTTCATAGCCGCAACGATATCTTCTTCGGCCGTAGCGCAGATAAATTCCAACCTGGTATTGGCTGCGCAACCGCCCGCACAATTATCAGAGTGGGGTAACAGGAGGGAAGTGCTTACATTAATGCTGAATGTTCCGGCCCAACCAGCCGGGCAGTTCAAATTAAGGACAGAGATAAAGACATTGGATGGTACTGTTATTGGGTCAACTGATCTTGCCAGGTCAACCGTATTTGCGGGTAGTGCTGCCGGCTTTACGATCCTATATGCCAATGATGTAATGCCACTGGAGTTCATGATATTCAGTGGAAAATATAAAAGCTCCCTGCAAAGAACCGGCAAGCTACCATCTGATACTTATATATTTTGTACACAGCCGGTGAGGCCAACGGACTATGCTCCTCTGGGAGAAGCAAAGTGTAAGAATTTTTACCTGGCCTCTATACAATTGCCCATTTTGATGAAGCCTTATAATGAGCAGGTGCTTGATGCAAAGGCAGCACAAACCGCTATCACATTCAGGTGGACGGCAATTGTACCAAGACTTACCGATCCGGTAACATACAGGCTGCAGGTATTTGAAGTGCTGGAAAACCAAACGCCGCTGCAGGCATTGAGGAGCAATCAACCACTATTAGATAAAGAGGTAAAAGGAACGACACAATACATCTGGCGACCACAACTGTCTTTTTTTGCAACAGATAGCAATGCGGTTAAGAAACTTCCGGGTTTTATCTGGACCATTCAATCCCTGGACCCTCTCGGCAACCCGGTAACACAAACCGATGGCAACGGCGAAGCGAGAAGCGAGCCTCTTAGTTTTTATATTGACCCTGCCAAAAATAAAACCCCGAAGAAAAGAAGTTAAGCACGGGATCTCAAGGCCTTTTAAAGACACAAATAATTTCGTTGTTTGTGGCTCTCCTATTTTGTGTGATTGCTTTATTTTTACTCCAGATGAACGAAAAGTATCTTTCTAAAGACCAGACACTTCAAAAAGCGAAGCAATACTGTGCTTACCAGGAACGCTGCCATAGTGAAGTAAAAGAAAAACTCTATGGCTTTGGTTTGTATAAAAAAGATGTAGAAGAGCTGCTGTCTGTACTGATAGAAGAAAATTATTTGAATGAAGAAAGGTTTGCCATTCAGTATGCAGGTGGAAAGTTCCGGATGAAGCAATGGGGAAAGGTAAAAATAAAATATGCGCTAAAACAAAAGCAGGTCAGCGAGTACTGCATAAAAAAAGCGCTGGCAGCGATCGGTGAGCCTGATTATACGCGAACCCTGGAAAAACTCTTTGACCAGAAACTGAAAACGCTGCGGTCAGAAAAAAACATCTTCATTAAAAAAAGAAAATTGCAGGATAACCTCATTCAAAAAGGATTTGAACCAGCACTGGTAAGTAAGTTGATCGCTACGATATGATCAGGAATGCTTTAAATGGTATTTTAATGATCGCCATTTATTGAACGCTGCATCCATATCACAGATAAGGTCTTTTCGCTGGTAGCGGGCAGGCTCAAACAGCCCCCCCGTCCTTACTTCCAGTTTTTCCAATTGATCCATGCAAACAAAGCAACGGCTGAAAATACCCAGGGAGATGATATCCATAAAGCTTTTTATATTGCGACGATCATATCCTGTTTTGTATGCCGCTTCATAAGCCATCTCCAATAAGGCTAAAAAATATCGCCTGACGTCCCTGGTATGCTTAGCTGTGGTGACAACGGTATGTATTCCCTGTTGCTGGTCTTTGTATACATCAAATATGTCGTTGCTTAGCTGCATGAGGCCGCCCAGGCAGAAGAGCATCTTTTCTTCTCCTTTTTTAAATGGATGCTCAAAAGCTGTCCGGTAGTATAAAAGAGATTCAGCCCCTTTACGAATAGTAATGTCCTTTATTACTTCATAAGATAACCCCGGGGCCGACTGTTGTTTACTTAATACCTGCGCACGATAAACCTGGTAAAGCTGTTGCTGCATCATCTTTATCTCGGGGGCATTGCTCAATGCCGTTGTATAAAAATGCAGGAATAGCTTTTCATTCGCCGAGGCTGGGTGGAAAGAATCCGGCTTTTGCAGGATATCGATCAATGCATCTTCTGAAAGCCTTTGCTCATCAAAGAAATCATCGAATAGACCCGTCATCGCTCCCTGGCAGGTGCTGGCAAGCCGTTCCTTATCGGTCATCGCTTTTCCCCGCAATGCACAAAACGCTTCTCCTAAAATGGCGGGAACGGCCAGTCCGTAATAGCCGGTTATCTTTTTAAGATCATTTTCTTCTATGCTGCCATCAGCGATGCTTTGTGCTTCAACCAGCAGGGGTTCTATATTTTTCCGGATGAAGTTTTTCTGTACCCGCAGGTTTTGAAGGATGGAATTGACCAGCAACAGGGACTGTAAGCGATGTACGATAATGCTTTTATTACTCAACATGTTCTTTCCTGCCATAATAATTCATTCAATATATATGCAATAGCCGTCAAAGTTAGTGACTGGAAGGAATGCCCGGGTAAATAAGACGATAGAGATACAACCGAAACATTAAATTTTCCCTCTATTTATAGCCTAACATACTGCTTATATATACGCCCACTGTGGGGTGTATTGTATATGCAAACTGGCATTTCTAAAAGCCAATACCGGAAAATCAAATTCTTCTATATATTTTATAACTTTATTATGGTGCTCCGGCTTGCTTAAATCATTCATTGTCAAGTTTATGAGAAACAAATTATTTGCTTTAATCCTCGTCTGTTTAACCCCTATCCTCACGAGGGCCCAGGCTGATACTGTTCCTGAAATATCCCGGCTTTTGGATCTTTCCCTGGAGGAACTCATGAATATACAGGTAGTAACTGCCACGGGTTCTATTCAAAGGATCAGCGAGGCCCCCTCTACGATGAACGTAATTACAGCAAAACAAATAAAGGAAAGAGGCTACCTGCAACTGGAAGACGCGTTAAAAGATATTCCAGGCATTGATTTTATTCATACTAACGGCTATATACCCACACTTATCTACTTCAGGGGTATGTATGGAGCCGAGAATCTGCGTGCCTTATTGATGATCGACGGCATCCCCGAAAATAATATCATCGGGAGCAATGATATGGCCGGCCCGGCCTATAGCCTGCATAATGTAGACCGGATAGAAGTGATCTGGGGGCCCGCTTCTGCTCTGTATGGCGCTAATGCATTTGGAGGTGTAATTAATATCATCACTAAATCCGGTGCTACGATCAATGGCTTTCAATACGAAAAAGGATTCGGCTCATTTAATACTTCTGTTGACAAAGCCATGTTTGGCATCAGCAGGTCGAACTTTGATATTTCCATAGCCGGCTCATTATATAGTACCGATGGGCCTAAGTTCACCAACAGGGACCCTAATTATACGGCTTCTTATGTAGACAAAGCTTATTCGTTGAGTACGATCATCAGCTATTCAATGAAAAAAATGAAGCTGACACTGGGGGGCAGAATTTTTAATACACCGATGGGCTTCGGTACCTTTCTTAATAGCCCTACCGTATTCCTTGGGCTCCCACCGCAGGGTTACGGCAACACGGGAGTAATCGGGCTGATCGCAAGAGATGTGCGGGGTGAAAAATCAGGTCTTGAGGAACCGTATTCCCGCACTTTTTACTTACAGGATGAACTCAAGCCGTCAGCGAAACTCAGCATTTTAGCAAGATTGATCTACCGGGAAACAGGCATCAGTGAGAGATCCTATGCCTATATTACCATTGATGGAACAAAATTATACCGGGTGCCCACGTGCAATTACTCCAATCGTGCCGGGGGTGAGATCATCGCCAATTACAATGAAAGAAAAAAATACCAGTTGTCGGCGGGATTACAATACTTCCAGGATAATATCGAGCATGGCGACAGGAAGACCAATTTTGATACAACGATCTATTTCCTTGATGGAAGAGATACCCTGCTGGGACTTTATTCAACCTTTAAACCAAGGGTATTTGACATACGCAATACATTCGGAAGCCACGCTCAATTTGTATGGAATACCAACTTTCTTCGCAAAACCAGCTTTACCGTTGGCGTTCGCTACGATGTCAATACTTATTACGGAAATCCTTTAAGTCCGAGGATCGCCATGGTAAGCCAGCCGTCAGATAAGTTTACCTTCAAACTTCTTTTTGGAAGGGCCTATCGTGCTCCAACCAACACCGAAATAAACCAGGCTCCGGCAAACCTGTCGCTAAAAACAGAAAAGATCAACACCTATGAGGTAAACCTCATCTACCAGCTATCCCCACAATTCCTGGCACAGGTCAACGGGTTCCGAAATGAATTGAGAGATGTGATCATTTTGGGTAACCTGGTGAACCTGATACAGGATAAGAACCCCGGGAAGATAAATGTGAATGGGTTTGAGGCGAAGGTGGATATGGCCTTTACAAAAGCCGTTTCAGCCTTTTTTAATTTCACGTACCAGGATGCACGGGGAAAAAACCTGATCACAGGTGTTTCCAGAAAAATACCGGGTGTAGCAAAAGTTAAAGGTAATCTTGGTGTCGATTTTCGTGTGAAAGATCTTTTTAACCTGGACCTTACAGGGAACTGGGTGGGCCAAAGGCGCGTACCCATTACAGATCCGTACGGACCGGTTGATGGATATTTCCTCGCCAACATAGCATTGACCACAGAAAGATTTTTCAATAACCGGGTTAGTGTCAGCATTGCAGTGAAGAATCTTTTCAATGCGAAGTATCTTGACCCAGGGTTCCGTTCTGCGGATGGCGCCATCTATTCAACAGTGCTTGAGCAGCCACGTATCAATGGGCTATTCAAGATCTGCCTTCATTTGAATAATAATTAATCACCATTATTAAGTATGTTAAAAAGATTATCATTCCTTTTATTCCTTGTATGCCTGGTGGGCAATGCCATGGCACAGGAAAAGGAATCTAATCTTAAAGCAGTATTCATTTATAATTTTACCAGGTATATTGATTGGGGTAGTAACAGCGATCCAGAGTTTATCATCGGCATCATTGGTTCAACTTCTGTTGAAAGGGCGCTGTCAGAGATCTCCAAAACAAATATGGTGAATAACAAGAGGATCGTTATCCGGCATTTCAACAAGCCGGAAGATATCGGCTATTGCAATATTCTTTTTATTTCCCGTAATTACTCTTACCCGCTTCCATCTGTTTTGGAAAAAGTGAACCGCGGCACCCTCACGGTGAGTGAAGAGCCGGGATTTGCGAAGCAGGGAACCGCGTTTAATTTTATTGTGATCAATGATAAATTAAAATTTGAGGCCAACCTGAAGGCAATTAATTCATCGGGACTGAAGGCGGGCTCACAATTACTAAAGCTGGCCATTATTATTGAGTAATGCTGAGTGTTGACAACATATCGATCCGCAATAAGCTGGTGTACATGCAGGTGTTCACCAGCCTGATCGTATTGACCATTTTTTTCCTTGCCTTTATCATTTCTGATATCAGGAATTATAAAGAGCGCAAGATAAACAGTGTAAAGACCCTGGCACACGTGATCAGCCTCAACAGTGTCTCGCCTATCGAGTTCCAGGACGATGATGCTGCCAGGGATATTTTATACGAGCTTAAAGGCGTGGCGCCGGATATCGTTCAGGCAAAGATCCTTGACAAGGAAGGAATACCCTTTGCAAAATATATAAGGTCAGATAGTGTAGGGCCTGAAGGAAAAAAAAGCAACCCAGGTGCAGAAAGGATCATGGTGACAGACGACATCGTCAACATCCAGGGAAAGATCGGGAAGGTTAGCCTGGAAGTAGAATTGTCTGAGCTGGAAGAGGTCAAGAAAACAAATTACCGGATAGCAGTAGTGTTACTGATCGTAGCGATAGGCGTTTCTTTTTTGATCGCGTCACTTGTACAATCTTATATTTCCCGGCGGCTGCTGTACCTGGTAAATAAAATGAATGAGGCGGGTAAAACAGGTAATTATAGTGTCCACATTTCAGATGAAGGCAAGGATGAGATTGGTACGTTAATGAAGGTATTCAATAAACTGATGCAACAGGTAACAGAAAGCCAGCAAAAGAAAGATGAATTTATCGGCATCGCAAGCCATGAATTAAAGACACCGCTTACAAGTATCAAAGGTTACCTTGACCTGCTCAACGTAGTTGAAGAAAAACAGCCCAATAAACAGTTTGTTCAGAAGTCGCTGGACAGTGTGCAGAAACTCGAAAGCCTGATCAAGGACCTGCTTGATGTATCAAAGATACAGAGCGGCCAGCTGCAGCTGAACATGACCGAATTCGATATCAATGCGCTGGTCAATGAGACCATTGCTTCGATGCAGATGATATCGTCGAACCACCAGATAATAAGGGAGAATGACCCCGGTCCCCAGATGATCCATGCGGACAGGCAAAGAATAGAGCAGGTGTTGATCAACATCTTGTCCAATGCTGTTAAATATTCGCCCGGAGAAAATAAAGTGATCGTAAGTATGAACCGGACAGCAACAGCATTGGTTGTAAAGATCAGGGACTTTGGTATCGGCATCCCGGAGGAAGAACTAACGGATATATTTGAACGGTTCTACCGGACCAAGGATTCGTCGGTGCACATCTCGGGCTTTGGATTGGGGCTTTATATTTGCAGGGATATCCTGCAACGGCATAACGGAAAGATATGGGTGGAGAGGGAAGATAAGGGCTCTTCTTTTTATTTTACGTTGCCAGTAAAAGGAGGTGATATTTAAAACAAACTTATAAACTTTGCAATAATTTTGTACTATGGATAAGATCCTTGTTGTAGATGATGACGTTGATATTCTGACATTGGTTCAGATGACACTTTCCATGAATGGCTTTAATGTGGAAGCCGTATCACGCTGGCAAAATATTGATAGCAGCATTGTTAACTTCAATCCCGACCTGATCCTGCTGGATGTGTCCCTCGGCGGCGCTGACGGGAGGGAGATCTGTAAGAAGATAAAATCAACAAAGGAAACAGAACACATTCCTGTCATTCTTTTTTCAGCGAACGTAGAAATGGAAAAAAGTATCGACTCCTGTAATGCACAGGCTTTTATTCCCAAGCCCTATGAATTGCCAACGCTTTTGCAAACGATCAGGTACAATATAAGTGAGAGTAAAGCAGGGCATTAAGATAACTATCCTAAAAAACACCAGGTCTCCCAACTGAACCCGGCAATGCACTGCTATACAACGAATGGGAATCAATTCCTGATACCATACCCAAGCTTGCCCATCTTGAGAAAATAATTTCGCAAGCGACACATTAAAATTTTTATTTAAAATCATTCCTGGCCTGTGTTTTAATGCCACGACAACCCTTGGCATAATTTCAGCTCTATATCACAAAAGGGGCTTACCATGTTATATAATGAGGAACATATTAAGAGTATCGCGGACTTTATGTTGTCAAGAAAATACACTCTTGCTGTTGCTGAAAGTGTAACCGCCGGGCATTTGCAGGCGGCTTTGTCTACCGCCGAAGACGCTACTCTTTTTTTCCAGGGAGGGATCACGGCCTACAATATTCACCAGAAATATGTTCATTTAAATATTGATCCGGTACACGCCATAACCTGCAATTGTGTATCTACTCAAGTGGCGGAAGAGATGGCGGAAAGTGTGTGCCGGATATTTGGCAGCGACTGGGGTATTGGAATTACTGGCTATGCTTCACCTTTACCGGCAGACCCTTCTATGCCGTAATATGCACTGGCAAGCCTTGCTTATAAGGGAAAAACCATACAGACCGATATACTCATCGCGGAAGCCATTGATCAATTTGAGGTACAGGTAGGTTATGTAAATAAAGTACTGGAACACTGCCTCAGCCTTTTACTGGAAGAAGAAATGGCCTGATGGTTAGCAACACATCAAGTAACCCCTCCCCTTCGTCAAAGTAATTTTTACATCGCCAACAGGTTGATTTCTTTTGTATGGTCAACGCTGCTCCCGCAGCTTTATTCATTCTAAAAATTTATACCATGAGATCGATCATCAGTAAAACAATGTTGCTGTTTGCTATTGCAGCAACGCTGCTTTCTTTTTCCCCCAATTTTGGAGGAGAAGGATTTGAAATAACCCTGAACGGCAAGATTATATTGCAGCAATTCGGAAAAGACATGAACAGCGTGAAGAATATCCAGCTCACTCACAGCGCACCCGGTGACAAACTGGGTATCCGATACTATCACTGCGGAAGGATCGGTAAAAACAGAATCGTTGCCATAAAAGACGGCAAAGACAAACTATTGAAGGAATGGCGCTTTTCTGATGCCACAGCGCCCGGTGATATGTGCTGCCAGGTAAAGGAAATATACAGTCTGAGGGAAAGCAGTAATGTTTTAAAACTGTATTATTCCTCCAGTGAACTACCCGAGGGAAGGATGCTGACGTTAATTACCATCGGCAACAGCGCTATCGCAAATCGATAAAGATATTTTGAACCGCATGGGTAATGCCGCACGGTTCAGTTTTTATTATATATGCCCTTCCGCCAGCCTGGCATCGGCTACCCTGACAAAGCCAGCGATATTGGCCCCTCTCACCTAATGGATACTGCCATCAGGTGCATGAACTTTTCAGGGCTGGCTCTCCCCAAGGCATAAAAAAACCGGGTGCGCTAAACGCAATCCCGGAGTTTTCACAAGGGCTGTCACAAGAAACCTTAAGGGGTGACAGAACCATTTTCAATAAATCTTACCTGTACGGTTTTGGAAGGGTCGGTAGCATTGGGAAGCCCTGCAAACAATATGGTATATACCTTATTTTCTGCAAGAGTGATGGTGCGGTTGGCGGAAATATTCCCACCATTATTTACCGCTGCATTTACAGTACCGGCATTTACCTGTACAAAAGACGACACAGTGGCATAAGGGGCTATCTCATTTATCGCTGCTTCACCGATGGTTACCGTAGGGATAACGGAAGAATCGGGAATGGCATTGATAAAACGTACCCATGCTTTACCGGCAACCTGGGTCAGCGGGGCAAGCTCATCTTTGATAACCAGGTTACGGTAGTTACCATTGGCGCCGATCAAAAAAGCAGAATAATATCCGCTGTCGGCAAAGCTACCGTTATTGATGGCAAGGGTTGAGCCGGCATAGTAATCAAAAGATCTTAGTTCCCTGTTGCCTGGATAGACCGGAAGATAACCGCCGGTAAAAGCCATATAGCTGATCGGCAGGTTGCCTAACTGGTTACCGGATAAAGTAAAACCGATAGCGGGCTTATCGGGCGCCAGGTTATAAGCCATTAGGCCGGCTGCGGGCTGTCTTACATAATCGCTGTCATTTTTCTTACAGGCTGTAAATAATAAGGATGTTACCAACACTGCTGCCAAAGCCAGGACAGAAGAACGCATCATATGCATTGTTCTTTTCATAGAGTTAAAAAGATTTTAGTGAGAGAATAAAGGGCTTGTACGCGAAAAAATAGTGCCATTCATTTACTCACTAAAGGGATATAACTTATATGTAAGAAGGATTAACATTTGTTTATGCCCGATAATCTAAAAAGCTGTTAAACCTCCAGAGGCAGCGTACTAATGGAGGCGCTGGCATTGTTTTCTCTAATAAACGGAACTATGAAAAATGCAAAATTGATCCTGCTCAGCTTCCTGGGTAGCCTGACATTCCTGACATTTTTGTCTTCCTGTCAAAAAGAAACAAGCACAACGGGCCTGGTACCCACAATCGAGCCGGGCGAATGCGTTGTGGGAACTTCAGTCCGTAACGGGGATATTATTCCAGGCCAATACATTATTGCTTATAATGAAGGATTGGTGAACAGGACATCATCGGTAACTGCTATGGCGAACACCTGCGAGGATGTGCTGGATCGCAATAATATTGCCGAAACAAAAATGAAGAAACTATTTGCCGGTAAACGCGGCGGTTTTGTAGCTTCTTTAAATAATGATGAAGTGACGAGACTCAAGGCCGATCCTGCTGTTCATATCGTTGAGCCCGATCGTGTGATAGCACTTGCCGGCTGTTTTACGGTTGCCGAGCCAAGGCTGATCACCTGGAATGTGGAGCGGGTAGGTTATGGTGATGGCAGGGGCAAGACGGCCTGGGTCATCGATACCGGTATCGATATGGATCATCCTGATCTTACTGTTGATGCAACAAGAAGCAAATCATTTCTACCGGGCATTACCTCTCCCGATGACGAGAACGGTCATGGTACTCACGTAGCGGGAATCATCGGTGGTATCAATAATACTATTGGCGTTTTGGGTGTTGCTTCCGGCGCAACGCTGGTATCGCTTCGTGTTTTAAATGCAGAAGGCACCGGAACGGTTTCCTCGATCATACAGGCATTGGCCTATGTAAATGCTAATGCATCTGCAGGTGATGTGGTTAATATGAGCCTTGGCGAAGAGGTAAATTCTGCAGTACTGAACGAACAGGTTCAAAATACTGCCAGCCGGGGTATTTATATTTCCATCGCTGCAGGTAATAGCGCTGACGCTGCTGATAAATATTCACCAGCCAACGCGAACGGTACTAATATCTATACCGTTACCGCTATAGATAGTCTCGACAGGTTTGCGTCTTTCTCCAATTATGGCAATGATGTTGTTGATTATGCGGCACCGGGTGTACGAATCCTTTCCACTTATTCGCAGGGACGTTATGCATATTTGAGCGGAACATCGATGGCGGCACCGCATGTTGCAGGGTTGTTATTATTGAGAGGCAGGAATATTACTACATCGGGAACAGCAAAGAATGATCCTGACGGTACCCCTGACCCGATAGCGCATTACTGAGATGTTGCCGTGAGGGAACAACGTGCATTTATTTCCTCAACACTGGATAAGATTTTTTGGGATTTGTTTAATCGCATTATGAAAAGATGATGCGACATTAAACAAATCCTTTTGTTTTTATGATGGACCAATATTTGGAACGATCGAATAAAAAACCTCAACTATGAACAGTATCAATAAAAATCAACCAGAAGACAATCATGAAGACCTTATCGGCAAAGAAGCTGCAGACAAGATCCGGGAGCTTGCTGAAAAAGCGGATACCTGTTTTTTTTGTACAAAGATCCAAACAGGGGAGAGTTTTTCTTCACGACCGATGTCTGTGCAAAAAGTGGATGATGAAGGTAACCTTTGGTTCCTGAGTGCTATCGACAGCCGGCATGACGGGGAGATCGCTGTGGATCCTTATGTACAGTTATTATTCCAGGGATCCCAGTATTCAGATTTCCTGAATATTTATGGTAGCGCAACCGTCAACCAGGATAAGGCGATTATTAAAGAGCTGTGGAAGCCAATGTTCAAAACCTGGTTTACCGAAGGAGAAGACGATCCGAGGATATCTGTGATCAAAGTATCGCCGCTGGAAGGCTACTATTGGGATACCAAGCATAATATGGCCGTGGGATTTATAAAAAGAATGATCGGGGCGGCAATAGGTAAAACGCTTGATGACTCACTTGAAGGCAGCATAAAAGTTTAGAAGGATAAGGATGGAATTCCATTCTTCAACTTCTGCTTAAATAATTAACTTACATGCATGAAGAACGCATGTATTAGTCTATGCTTATTTATAACTGCATTGGTGTCGGCTGGGCAGCCAATGTCGGGCAATCCCATACTTAATGGCTGGTATGCTGATCCCGAAGCGGCGATCTTTCAAAATAAATACTGGATCTACCCTACCTATTCGGATGCTTATAAAAAACAGGTGTTCTTTGATGCCTTCTCCTCAACTGATCTTATTCAATGGACAAAGCACGGTCATATACTGGATACCGGAGCTGTGAAATGGGCGAGAATGGCCATGTGGGCCCCTGCTATTGTTGAAAAGGATAAAAAATACTATCTCTTCTTTGCTGCGAATGATATTCAAAACAACAAAGAGTATGGCGGTATTGGTGTAGCTGTAGCAGATAAGCCCGAAGGTCCTTTCAAAGACCTGCTGGGCAGACCGCTGATCGATAAATTCTATAATGGCGCACAACCCATTGACCAGTTTGTTTTCCATGATACCGATGGCAAATATTATATCATATATGGGGGATGGGGCCACTGCAATATCGCACGGCTAAAGGATGACTTTACGGCTATCATTCCATTGGATGATGGCACCATGTTCAAAGAGATCACACCTGATAAATATGTTGAAGGGCCGTTTATGTTCGTGCGCCAGAACAAATATTATTTTATGTGGAGTGAGGGTGGGTGGACAGGCCCTGACTATTCTGTTGCCTATGCTATGTCTTCTTCACCATTCGGGCCCTTTGAAAGAGTTGGCAAAGTATTGTCACAGGACTCTACTGTTGCAACGGGTGCCGGCCATCATTCTGTTATGCACGACCCGGCACACGATGCCTGGTATATCGTTTATCACCGTCGCCCTCTTGGTGAGAACGCGGCCAATCACCGCGTGACCTGTATCGAACCATTATATTTCGACAATAAGGGGTTTATACTGCGGGTCAAGCTGAGCTTTGAGGGCGTAATGAAACGGGAACTTGATAAATAGCGTCTTGTAATGGAAGATCAATGATCACACGCATTTATTTTTCTGTATCTCTTATTGCTGCATCTCTTTCATCAGTTGCACAGGACACTATGTCTATAAATGAAGTAAGGGTGATCAGTTACCTGGGCAAGCAGGCACTGTTAAGAACACCCGCTGCTGCAGCCCTGATCGATAGCGCCCAGCTACAGTTGCAGACCGTTAATTCATTGGTTCCTGCTTTCAATACGATCCCCGGTGTACGTATGGAGGAAAGATCACCTGGCAGCTACCGGTTGTCGCTTCGCGGAAGTTTATTAAGATCTCCTTTTGGCGTACGCAATGTAAAGGTTTATTTAAACGATTATCCACTTACAGACGCGGGGGGCAATACTTATATCAATGTGCTGGCCATGAATTCCATTAACAGGATCGATGTGCTGAAGGGCCCTGACGGAAGCTTGTTCGGGGCCAACTCCGGCGGTGTAGTTAACATTCATAGTATTGGCGGAAAGGATCAATTGTCAACTGAAGTTACAGGTGGCTCTTACGGGTTATTTAAAGAGAATATCAATTTTGTAAAAAAGATGGGCAGACACGAGCCTTCGCTTGCTCAAAGTTTCCAGCAGGTGATCGGTTACCGTGATAACAGCACGGTGCGAAGGGTCTTTCTCCAGGGCGCGGATAACTGGCAATACAGTAAGCGAAATAACCTGGAAGCGCTTGTTTTTTATAGTGATCTCTATTACCAGACGCCGGGCGGGTTAAACCAGCAGCAATATGATGCCAATCCAAAACAGGCGAGACCAGCAACGGCAACATTGCCGGGAGCAGTAACTCAAAGGGCAGCGGTGTATAATAAAATGTTATTTGCGGGAATTACCCATAAGGCAGCAATCACTAATTCCCTGCAGCACGTGATCGCTGTATTCGGCACAACGGTTGATTTTAAAAATCCCTTCATCACCAATTATGAAATAAGGAAAGAAGACACTTATGGCGTAAGAACATTTCTTCTTCTTGATAATAAAAAAACTGAGACAGCCAGCACCAAATGGCAGTATGCCCTGGGCGCTGAGTGGCAACAGACCGGTTCAAGGATCAGTAATTATACAAACAATGGGGGAGAGAAGGGAGCGTTAATAGCGGCAGGCAATATTGTAAGCAGGCAGGGTTTTATTTTTACAAGACTGAAGGCCGACATCGCACATAAATTAATTGCAGAAGCGGGGGTTAGTGTTAATTATTACGGCTATCGCTTTAAAGATTCATCCCAATTAAATAAAAGATTTGATCCGCAGTGGATGCCAAGGCTTGCATTGAGTTACGCAGCAACCAATAAGTTTACGTTACGATCATCTCTGAGCCGTGGTTATTCACCGCCAACAACGGCTGAGGTCAGGCCTTCGGATAATAATGTCTATACCGGGCTACAGGCCGAAACGGGATTGAATGTAGAATTCGGGGCCCGCTATTTTGCAGCAGCCAACAGGTTTTGGACCGATCTTTCCGTGTATCATTATCGCCTTCGTAATGCAATTGTTCGCCAACAGAATGCAGCGGGAGCAGAATATTTTGTGAACGCAGGGGGAACAAAGCAAACAGGCATAGAGTTGCAAACATCCTGCATGCTGGTATCGCCGGCTAAAAATAAGATCATTAGTAAGCTAGAGGTGAGTAATAGCGCTACCTATGCTCATTTCAAATTCACAGATTATATTATTGGTTCCGCTAATTACTCAGGAAAAGATATAACCGGCGTACCCCGGTATACCGTTGTGAGCAATTTACTAATGGAGATCAAGCGTGCTGGTTACCTATTCGTACAACATAATTACACAGCAGAGATACCCGTTAATGATGGCAATACAGTGAAAGCTGATCATTACAATCTGGTACAATTAAAGATCGGCTATCCTTTTTCTGCCGGCGTTACAAAAATGGAGGTCTATGCAGGTATAGATAACCTCCTTAACGAGCGCTATAGCCTGGGTAACGACCTGAATGCCGTTGGCAACCGTTTCTTCAACGCGGCTCCCTTGAGAAATTACTTTGCCGGAATACGGGTCAGTAAATAATATTGTCAGTTTTCATTCCGGGGATATTCCTCCTCATCTACGTCTGTATCGGGCAGGTCGTCTGTCCAGTCTTCTTCAGGCAGGTTATCCTCGTCAGCCAGCCGGTCTGTTTCAACAGCATTAAGGGCTTCCGCTTCCATAACGGGCTCATCTTCTATGGCCTCCAGTTCCTCGGCATTGATGCCTTCTTCCTCGTACGCCGCATCATCAATATCCAGAATATCATCGCCATCTGTTGCTGCGGAAAATTCCATGGTATCGTGCTTCAGGTCGGCCTTTATGTCTTCTTCTTCGTTGTTTTTCTTTTTCATGATGAAGGTTTACATAAATTGTTGGGAAAATTGTGCCAAATTGAACGGCATAAGTTCAAACATAGGTGTCGGCTGTTTTTCTTTGGCATAGTTTTACAGGCATTATCTAAAATTAATTTTATGAGCCAGGCATTTGTAAAAGAATCAGAGGAGCAATGGCTGCACGAGATTCAACCGACCATTAATGCACTGATCGTTTACCTTACAAGGGAGAATAATGGCGTACGGGTGTACGAGCGCAGCCAGCATACACATCCAAAAACCGGTAAACCGGTGCACCTGATGAGCAATGGACTTGAGTATTCACATGACGCGGAAGGAAGATGGAGCATCGTTTATTAGAATTTTCTCCATCATCGTATACGGCAAAAAGATCTATTTTAATTATCACCCAGGCTATAAGCGTTATTCTCCTCGTCCTCTTCACCGATATCTTCGTTATCGTCATCATCTTCAGAGCCGGGAACATCGAGATCCCTGCCCGATTGGTCAGTGGCAGAGCTTGATTCGTTGAGTAATTCGCCGTCCTCGTCAGCATCATCTAATGTAGAGAGTCGCAGATTGCGGTCACCCGGTTCTTCATTCAAATTATCGAGGATTTCCAGTTCACCGGGCTGGATATCGGAATCCATGTCCTCTATATCTGTTACAGTATGTTTCTTTTTGTCATCTTGTTGATTCTTTTTCATGATTAGCGTTTTAGAAACTATTGGGAAAATTGTGCCAGAATCAACCCTGAACACCTGGCAATGGTTGCCGTCTCCATTAATCCTTTACGCAACGCACTGGCATGCCTTCGATCTTGTCGGCAACAGGGAAACTTGAACTGATCGTGGAAAAAGAAAGTAAAAAAGCCCATGCACCCGTGGCCGACTGCTGGGTAGAGGTCCATAATGATCCTTGCTGCCCAAAGCTGTTGTAAATACCCTGGTTGGATCGCTTGCCTCCGGGTAGCGCAGAAAAACCGGAGGAATTGGTTGCACCGGTATTGGGAGCCATCCAATCGGTTGTTCCTGTTGTTTTCAAGGGCCCGCCGGCAATATATTCCCCACCCAGGCAATTTGCAAGCGTGGTAAATTCTGTTTTTGAAGGAATATGCCATCCCGCAGGGGTAAGCCCTCTTGGATCATTTACCGCATACCAGTTGTAGATCTTGCCATAGTTGGCATTGGTAGCAGGGTCGCCATTTACATAGGTCCATGCACCGGTGGTAAGATTTTTCCATTGCACAGGATCCGAAACTTCGGGGATCGGGTCGCCATTCCTATAAGTAATAACATCAAGGTTCCTCGTCATCCATGTCTGGCTACAAATCGTTACAGTGGAGGGAGGAGCAGGAAGATTGTTATAGGTGGTAAAGCTAATATCGTTGCCATAAGCAGTGCCCACGATATTGGTCGCATAGGCTCTCACATGATAGGTTGTTGCTGCGGCCAGCCCCGTTATACTCGTTGTGAAAATTCCCGGCCCGCTGCCGATGGGGATATAATGATCCGCCAGACTCGGGTTGCTGTTTATACTCCAGCATATTCCCCTTGCTGTGACGGCCACATTTCCTTCGCTTGTTATCTCTCCACCGCAGGAAGCCGAGCTGCTTGTTATGCCTACCGCACTAAGTGTTGTGAGCACGGCGAGCGTAGGTTGGGTAGTGGCCACAAATCCTACTTCATTACCATAGGAGGTGCCCAGGCTATTGGTGGCATAAGCCCTGGCATAATAGGTTGTGCCCATGGTTAGCCCGGTAAGTGTACTGATGAATGGCCCGGTACCTGTTCCATTAATTGTTTTTGTAGATAGTGCGATAGTAGGGCCGGGACTTGTATTCCAGCAAATGCCTTTGGCGGTAATAGGCGTGGCGCCATCACTAGTTACATCTCCCCCGCAAATGGCAGAGCTATTGGTGACATCTGATATGGCGGCAGTGGTAATAACAGGAAGCGTAACGAAGGGGGGCAGCGGAACATGGTATTCACCTCCTGTGTGCTTGGTACAGGAAAGAAGGATCCCCATAAAAAACAGGATGCAGGAATAGATTGTTCGCATGGCAGCTTGTTTTGGACGTCACAAATTTAATTCATAATCGTACAAAACAGGCTACGCGTTGCCAGGCCGATCGATACCGGCTGTCAGACCCAAAGAATTCTTAATTGAATTTCCCCTCAAAAAACTCTACCAATCTTTCATCGCTCATCCGGTTGGCTGTTGATTCTTCTGTTTTGGTATTCTTGAATTGTGCTGTTTCAGCCAGATAATGAAGGAATTGTTCCTGTACCTGTCCGGTGCCTGTTGCATGAAGGTGAGTAGCATTTTGTAACAGTAGGGTTATTTCTTTGAAGAATTTACCCTGCTGCATTTGCTTTTGGGTATTATCGTGATTATTTCCCGCATTTGGGGAAACTTCTTCTCCATTGATATGTCCCAATACGACCATTTTATCACTTCCGATACTTTTTCCCACTACGGTAGCGTGTTGTGTATCCATCCAAACGCCGAACTGCCTTTGATTTATCATATTATCTGTGTTAATGTGCAGTCCAAGGCTCAATAACCATACCCCGAATGCAATGAACTGGATATAAGAGGTGGGATAACCAGATCAATCAGGCTTTTATTAGTTATTTTCTATTTGCCTGTTCTCATAAAATTCTGCATTCGTAACATGCTGGATGGGTTGTCCCAGGTGTTCAGCCCAGACCTTTGTAAATGAGGCGCCGTAATAAAAAATGAGTGATGCATAGAAAACAAAGAGCAGTAACAGTACGATAGAAGCTGATGCACCATATATAGCGGCGATATTACTATTAAGCAATAACCATTTTAATACAACCATACCGGCATTGTATAAAATACTGGTCAGTAATCCGCCGCTGAATGCAACCCGCCAATTGGGCACGCCATCGGGGAGATAGCGGAACAAAACAGTAAACCAGGTGCACACGATGATGATCGAAAGCAAAGTTGCCAATACGCCGTTTGAATAAAAACCAACACCCGGCGCCACTTCATCAAGATAATTGCCGAAAAGCACTTTTAAACTTTCTGCAGCCAGAGATGCCATGAATAAGAGCCCTGTGAAGATGATGACAAGAGTGGATTTTAACCTGGTCACCAAAGCCCTTTTGAATTTTTTACTATCCGCTTTCCGGATCATCCAAAGTTGGTTAAGCGAGCTTTGGATAACCTTGAACAGGGTGGTGGCAACAAATAATAAAAAGAAGAGTCCCCCCACAGCCACTGGCCAGTTATTGGCCAATCCACGAAATCCCCGAAGCGTTTCCACCAGTTGATGGGCGCCATCCCTGCCAAGAACACTATCCAGTTTTGCAAACAACCCCATGCTTACCGATGCCCGGTTAAAAAGCAGGCTGAGTAATTGTATCAGCAGTATTAAAATAGGAGGAAGTGCAAAACTGGTGAAGAAGGCGGTTGCTCCCGCCAGTCGCAGCGGATCATTTCTTAACAATAACTTATATGCATTACCGAGTTCTTTGCCTATATTTTTTATCTTTTTCAAAAAATTCAGGATGACTAGAAAATAAAAGCAGGAAAGATTATTCTTTCCTGCCAGATAGTTTTAAAATACTTTGTATTACCGTGGGCCAGACGCTGGCCTTCTATTTTTTACGCGAAGCTTTCTTCACGATCTTCTTCGCCTTCTTCACTGTTTTTTTCACCGCCTTTCTTGCAGGAGCCGCTTTTTTCACCGCTTTCTTCGCTACTTTTTTCACGGTCTTTTTAGCGGCGGCAGCTTTTTTCACAACCTTCCTGGTTGCAGCCTTTACGGCCTTTTTAGCGGGAGCTGATTTTTTCACCGCCTTCTTTACAACTTTCTTCGCTGCTTTCTTTACGGTCTTTTTAGCAGCAGCCGCTTTTTTCACAACCTTTTTAGTTGCGGCTTTTATGGCCGCTTTTGGAGCAGCCTCTTTTTTGGTTACCACGTGCTTGATCGTTGTTTTAACGGAATCGATCGCGTCGCCTGCTATTTTGACCAGGTTGTTTTTAGCGCCTACGATCTCGCCGGCGATCGTACCTACCTGCCCTACGATCTTGTTGAGCATGGGTTTTTCTTCTTCTGAAGCCTGTGTATTGTTTTTTTCGTCTAACATGTGTATGAGTTTAATGATATAAATATAGCAAAAAGAATAACAAGCATTCTTATTAATTGATCTGCTTTGTCTTTTTTCTCATTATTAATACCAGTGCCAGGAAAACGATCAGCAATACCACACCCGCGATCATGAGGAAGAACGGAAAATAGGCATCCATTTCATCATATACCTTATTGCCGGAGCTTGTAAATGCGCCCCAGTATCCATAACAGATCAAGGCAATGGAAGCAATAAAGAGGATGATAGAAGTTGTTCTCACTGTTTTAGTTATTATCTTTTGGCAATTGCATGATAAACCCTGTATTTCCCCCCGCGACCGTAGTTGGCACCTGCCCTGACCATTTCTGCACTTTGATATAATCAATATATAAAGGGGTTAGTGAAAGTTGTTCTTTCTTGATCGCTTCGGCACGGCCGGCAGCCTGGATAACGGCCTGGGCTGAATCACCCCGGGCTTCTGCGATTTTCCTTTCTGCTTCCGCAACCGCTACCTGTCGCCTGTTCTCCGCCACCTGCACTTCCTGTATGGCCCTTGTCTTTGCAACAATGGATTCTGATATCTCCTGCGGAGGAATGATATTTGTCCGCAGCTGCGATACGTTGAACCATTTGGAAACACGCTTATTGCATTCCTTCACGATATCCGATTCAAACTCTTCCCGGTGATTGAAGATAGAATCAACGGTATACCTGTTGGCAACATCATTCACCGAGCCAACGATCGCATTCTTAAGCCATCCCTGTTCCATCTCTTTTACGCCCACACGGAGGTTCGAGAACATATCGGCAACATTGCCCGCATTGATGGAATAGTTGAATGAAGGCTTGATGGTGGCACGAAAACCTCCTCTTGTCACAATATCCGCAGCCTCGTAATCGATATGCTGCTGGTGAATGGGAAATTCGTAGATGCGGGAGATCCAGGAATTATACAATACCCATCCTGTTACATATTCCGTTTTACCAACGCCCCGGTTATCGCCAACATTGCTCACTTTGATGCCGACATGTCCTGCGTCGATCCTCTCGATGTCAACCGGGTTGATAACCACGATGACGAGGGCGATGAAAAACGCCAGTACCGGCCTGATGATACCTATGACCCGGAACCTGCGTTCCTCACTAATATAGGTTTGCTTCTTAAAAGCACCCAGCAACAGTCCCGCAAGCAGGAATGCAAATACAAAAAAAATGGTAGATATCATCTTATTTAGGTTTTACAAATTTGCTATAGTAAATGATGTGCAGGAAAAAAACAACGAGCAGCACCAGGAATAAAAGAGAAAAGAGGATCACACGCAGCCAACTGCCGGTAATGTCATAATCCACGAGATAGCTAATGATGATAAAATTCAGCAATGAATGCAGGATGAGCATGGCCGTGCGAACGATGAGGCTGTACATTGGAAGGGTGCAGTAGTTTGGGAGGAAAGGTAAATAAGAATTAAGAATTAAAAATTAATAATTCCCCCGATTTGAAGAGTTGTTCATAACTCTTCAGGGTAGAATGAGTTGAAAAAATCCTTAATTTTTAAGTCCTCATTTTTCAATTTTCCTGGTGGGCTGTGCCGGGCTCGAACCAGCGACCCTCACGTTGTCGACGTGATGCTCTAAACCAACTGAGCTAACGGCCCTTTTTAGTTATAAGTTGTAAGTTATAAGTTATTAGTGTGTGGCTCACAAATCAAACTGTTTACTTACAACTTACTATCTATTACTTTTTAAAATTCAGCACTCTTCGGGTACCTCGGAAAAGGGATCACATCCCTGATATTCCCCATCCCGGTCACAAACTGTACCAGCCGCTCAAAGCCAAGCCCGAAGCCGGCATGTGGGCAGGAGCCAAAACGACGGGTATCCAGGTACCACCATAATTCCTCTGCCGGAACATGCATCTCTTTCATCCGCTCCATCAATTTATCCATTCTCTCTTCCCTTTGTGAACCGCCAACGATCTCCCCGATCCCCGGCGCCAAAATATCCATTGCCGAAACAGTTTGCCTGCCAGCGGCACAATTCTCATCCTGCCGCATATAAAAAGCCTTGATGGCAGCAGGATAATTGGTAAGGATAACCGGTTTCTTAAAATGCTTTTCCACAAGGTATCTTTCATGCTCACTCTGCAGGTCCATCCCCCATCCTGTGACCGGGTAGTGGAACTTCTTTTTCTTATTGTGATTGCTTTCGGTCAGTACTTCGATCGCCTGTGTATAAGTCAGCCTTTCAAAATTATTATCAACCACGAAGTGCAGCTTCTCCATTAACCCCATTTCGCTTCTTTCTGTTTGTGGCTTTTGTTTTTCTTCTTCCTCCAATCGTTGCGCTAAAAATTCCAGGTCCTCTTTATTATTATCCATAGCGTATTTGATCACGTATCGGATAAAGTCTTCAGCCAGATTCATATTATCTTCCAGGTCATTGAAGGCAACTTCAGGCTCGATCATCCAGAACTCTGCAAGATGTCTTGTGGTATTACTGTTCTCCGCCCTGAAGGTTGGTCCGAATGTATAGATATCGCTGAATGCCATAGCGGCAAGCTCACCTTCCAACTGGCCACTTACCGTTAAATTAGTACTGCGGCCAAAAAAATCTTCCTTGAAATTTATAGAGCCGTCATCATTTCTTGGTGCTGTTCCGTCAAGCGGCAATGCCGTTACCTTAAACATCTCTCCCGCGCCTTCGGCATCGCTTGCAGTGATAATAGGCGTATGCAGGTAAACAAATCCTTTCTCATTAAAAAATTTGTGAATTGCAAAAGCGAGAGCATGCCTCACCCTGAATACCGAGCCGAATGTATTGGTACGAAAGCGGAGATGCGCAATCTCACGAAGGAATTCAAGGCTATGCTTTTTGGGCTGCAGCGGAAATTTTTCAGCATCGCTATCGCCGAGTATTTCGATCGTCTCCGCCTTCAATTCTACTTTTTGTCCCTTGCCCAATGAAGGAATGATCTCACCCACAGCTTTGATACATGCACCGGTAGTAATGCGCTTTAGAACAGCGTCATCAAAAGTACCCAGGGTTACTACTATTTGTAAATTATTATTACAGCTACCATCGTTAAGGGCAATGAACTGGTTATTGCGGAAGGTGCGTACCCATCCCATTACCGTTGCCTGGTAATTTGTCTTATCGCTTGTCAGCAGCTCTTTGATCCTCGCCCTGTTGTTGAACATATTGTAAATAATTGGGGGGCAAAGATAAGGATAGAATGCCGATGATGTAGTTGTGCGCATGGATTTTAGCAGATAAATACGCCGCCATATTTCTATCTACCTTTGGATATGAAAATCGCATTCTTCTCTACCAAGACTTATGACAGGGAATTCTTTGATCGGTATGTTAGCTCGCATGAGCTGGTATATTTTGAGGTTCCCCTCAACGAACAAACCGTTCATATTGCCAATGGCTGTAATGCCATTTGTTTATTTGTAAATGACCAACTAAATGCTGCTGTACTGCAGGCACTGGCTGGCCTTGAGATCAAATTAGTGGCTTTGCGCTGCGCAGGATTTAATAATGTTGATCTTGTGGCAGCCAAAGCCCATGGGATCTCGGTCGTAAGGGTGCCCGCTTATTCTCCTCATGCGGTAGCAGAACACGCCGCTGCGCTGATATTAACGCTTAACCGCAAAACTCATAAAGCATACAATCGGGTAAGGGAAGGTAATTTTTCGCTGGAAAGATTAACAGGGTTCGACCTGTATGGTAAAACAGTTGGCGTTATCGGCACGGGCAGGATCGGCCAGGCCTTTTGCGATATCCTGGCAGGATTTGGCTGTAAAATACTGGCCTTTGATCTTATAGCCAATAAGCGAATGGAGGAAAAGGGGGTTGAATACCTGCCATTAACAGCACTGTTGGAACAGGCCGATATCATTTCCCTGCATTGCCCGTTGAATGAACAAACGAAACATATCATCAATGCCGCCACTATTTCCATGATGAAAGAAGGAGTGATGATCATTAATACCAGTCGCGGAGCACTTATCAATACTGCGGATGCCATCAGTGCTTTGAAATCAGGCCGTATTGGCTACCTCGGGCTGGATGTTTATGAACAGGAAGAAACATTGTTCTTTAATGATCTTTCGGAAAATATCATACAGGACGATCTCATTATGCGGCTGTTGAGTTTCCCGAATGTATTGATCACGGCTCACCAGGGATTTTTCACGGAAGAAGCGTTGACGCAAATAGCACAAACGACCCTTGATAATATCAGCGATTTTGAAGCCGGAAGGAAATTAAAAAATATGATTATTTAGGCGAAACGGGCTTCGGATAAGGCTGCAACCGCTCATCAATTAACAGTCATGAAGGCAATGTTCCGTTAAAAAAATTGCTTTTTTATGAAAAAACGCCGTAATATTGTGCCGGAATCGTGCTGATAAGGACCTCAAGCATCGCTTCATCAGCGATTCATGTTCCACCAATATAAATTCTCAATTACAATTTCAGACTTAAGACCGGATTTTTGAAGAAAATCATTTTTCATTTTTTATGTACAATATTTCCCAACTGAACGACCTGCTCGTTCCTGAGTTGCAAGACATTGCAGAGCAATTTGACATTTCCAACGCAAAAAAACTTGTTAAGCAGGATCTGATCAACAAGATCCTCGAAAACCAATCTATTATGAGCACCGACAAAAAGAACGACGAAGAAAAACCAAAAAGAAAGCGCATTGTAAAGGGAGCTGCTACAGAAACGGCCCCGGAACCGGTTCCCCTAAAGACAAGAAAACCAGAGCCGGAAAAGAAGCAGGCTAAAAAACAAATTGAAGAGGAAGAGGATGATGTGCAGCCCATTGGTGACGGTCAAAGTACGATACCACCCGCCATTGCCCAAATGCTGCAGGAAGAAGACATACAGCAGCCAGAGACAGAAATGAACGAAGAGATACTGCAAACTCCATCAAAACAATTCAACCAGCGCCGCGACCAGCAGCAGGCCTTCAATATTGAATTCGATGGCGTGATCCTGGGCGAAGGAGTTTTGGAAATGATGCCCGACGGATATGGCTTTTTAAGAAGCAGTGATTATAATTATCTCTCTTCTCCTGATGATATCTATGTTTCTCCCAGCCAGATAAAATTATTCGGATTAAAAACCGGTGATACGGTTTATGGAAGTGTCCGCCCTCCAAAAGAAGGGGAGAAATATTTCGCATTGCTGAAGGTGGAGACCATTAATGGTAAATCACCAGAAGAGGTACGTGACCGTGTTCCCTTCGATTACCTGACGCCACTATTCCCTTTTGAAAAATTAGAGCTTTGTACAAGAGCAGACAACTACAGTACAAGGATCATGGACCTGTTCACCCCCATTGGTAAGGGACAGCGTGGATTGATCGTTGCCCAGCCAAAAACGGGTAAAACAATGCTGTTGAAAGAATTGGCGAATGCCATCGCAGAGAACCATCCTGAATGTTATTTGATGGTGGTACTTGTGGATGAAAGACCGGAAGAGGTTACCGATATGGAGCGTAGTGTAAAAGCAGAAGTGATCGCTTCTACTTTTGACGAGCCCGCCGAAAAACATGTTCGCGTTAGTACCATGGCGCTCCAAAAAGCGAAACGCCTGGTAGAGTGCGGGCATGATGTTGTTATTCTCCTCGACTCTATTACGCGTTTGGCAAGGGCCCATAATACTGTTGCCCCGTCAAGTGGTAAAGTATTGTCGGGTGGTGTGGAAGCCAATGCCATGCAGAAACCAAAGCAATTCTTTGGTGCGGCACGTAAGATCGAGAATGGCGGGTCACTTACCATCATTGCAACAGCATTGGTGGATACGGGCAGTAAAATGGACGAGGTGATCTTCGAGGAATTCAAAGGAACCGGCAACATGGAGTTACAGCTGGAGCGTAAACTATCCAACCGTCGTATCTACCCGGCCATCGATATTGTTTCTTCATCAACGAGGCGTGATGACTTGTTACTGGACAAGGATACTTTCCAGCGCATGTGGGTATTGCGTAAGCATATCGCTGATATGAACCCTGAAGAAGCGATCAACCTGTTATTAAAGAACATGAAAGGAACAAAGGATAATGCAGAGTTCCTGACCAGTATGAATGGATAAAATTAATTAGGAATTAAAAACTAAGAATTGAGCTGCTGTTTTGGCGGCTTTTTTCTTTTGGGTAACTATGCCGGTACCAGGTATAATAAGAGGTAAAATGAGCGGGCATGGGAACTGCAAGGGATGACAAAAGCACTTTAAACCGAATGAATTTTTAATTCTTCATTTTTAATTTTTAATTTTCTTCCCGATGGCAATACAAAAAATCACAACTGAAGAATTTTTAGCGCTTGCGAAGCATCATCCCGTGCTCGATGTGCGCAGCCCCGGTGAATATAAGCACGCACATATACCCGGCGCACACAGCTTACCCTTGTTTACAGACGAAGAACGAAAAATTGTGGGCACCAGCTACAAGCAACAAAGCCGTGAAGCCGCCATAAAGATCGGTTTGGATTTTTTTGGCGTGAAGATGAAAAAAATGGTGGAGGAGGTTGAGGGAATTTGTAGTTTGGAATTCGGCAAAAAGAATACAGGGGGTAAGCGCCAACCCCCAATTCCTAATTCCCAGCCACTGCTTGTCCACTGCTGGCGTGGCGGTATGCGCAGCGCAGGCGTTGCCTGGTTACTTGACCTCTATGGGTTTAAAGTTTATACACTTGTTGGCGGTTACAAAGCTTACCGTAAATGGGTGCTGTCTCAATTCGAAAAAAACTACCAGTTCAATATTATCGGGGGCTATACCGGGAGCGGTAAGACATTATTGCTGCATGAACTGCTGAAGCAAAATAAAAATGCAGTTGACCTGGAGGCAATAGCAAATCATAAAGGCTCAGCATTTGGAGCATTGGGAGAAAAACAACAACCCGGGCAGGAGATGTTTGAGAACCTGTTGGCAGGATCGTTGTTTGATGCCAGCCGGTTGACCGGTACGAATAGCTTTTCTTCGTCCAACGAACAACCATCAACAACCATATATATCGAGGATGAATCCCAGCGAATCGGCAACCTGCAAATACCCATGGCATTATGGAAGACCATGCGCCGGTCTCCTGTTTATTTCTTAGATATCCCTTTTACACAAAGGCTCGAATACATTACCTCGGCATACGGGACATTTGAAAAACAAAATCTTGCGGATGCCATCCTGCGTATTCAAAAAAGACTGGGAGGGCTGGCTACAAAAACAGCTATCAGTTTCCTGGAAGAAGGCAATTACAGTGAATGTTTCCGGGTATTGCTCAATTATTACGATAAATGGTATGCTAAGGGCCTGGAAAACAGGGAAAATCTTGCTGCTTTATTAAATAAAATACCCTGTTCGGGCGTTGATACACAAACCAATGCCGAAAAACTATTATCATGCGCACCTGTAGCCGCTTCCTGATCATCTGCTGTATATTCTTTTTTCCTGTCAAAGCCTTTGCACAGGAGCAGGATCTTACAGGCCTGTGGAAGGGATATATGTACAACGACACTACCCAGAAAAATTATAAATACGAGATCGCCGTCAGTGAAGGAAAAAAGGGAAAGCTCACGGGTTTTTCGCATACCTATTTTATTGTTGATGACAAAGAATACCATCTGGTGAAAAAGATTAAGTTCAAAAGAGACGATGATAAATTAATTGTTGAAGACATAGAGGTGATCGCCACTAATTACCCCGACAGGCCAAAGGGAGTACGCCAACTAACAGTACTTAATTTTGAAAGGAAAGGAAACGTAATGATACTGGCAGGACTGTTCAGTACTAATCGCACCAAAGAATATCGTTCTGTTACAGGGTATATTCACGTTGAAAGAAAAAATGATTTCAAGAACAGCGCATTGATACCGCATCTTGAAGAACTCGGCCTTGCGAAGGAATTATCTTTTGTTGAAAATCCAGCCACCAGTGCCCCAGCTGCCCAATCAATAATAGCTAAAGCCGTGCCTGTGGTAAAAGAGGAATCTAAGCCACAGCCGGTTGTTGAAAAAGAAAAGCCTGCTGTTCAGTCACCACCCATCGTAAAAACGGAAACAAAACCGGCGCCGCCAAAGGAGCAAACTGTTGTTAAAGCAAACCCGGTTGTAAAAGAAAAGCCGGTAACGCAAACAGCGGTTGTTAAAACTTCTCCTGTAGTAAAAGAGAAGCCTGCCGAAGAAAAGCCCGTGGTAAAACCGCCACTGGTTGTTGCAAGACCTGTTGAAGAAAAGATACCGGTAGCCATTGCGAATAATTCTGCGGTAGATGTAAATAAGCGAAGCATCGAAACGATCAATGCACTTTATTTCAAGACCGATAGCCTTGTGCTTACCCTCTATGATAACGGTGAAGTAGATGGCGATACGGTAAGCGTGCTGATCAATGGAAAATTATTTATGCCAAGGGTTGGGCTAAGTACCAATGCCGTTCGTAAAACGGTTTATACCCACGATATCGGCGATAGTATACAGATCGTCATGTATGCAGAGACCCTTGGAAGCCTTCCTCCCAATACCGGCCTGCTGATCGTTTATGACGGCAATGAGCGTCATGAGATCAGGTTCAGCGGTGATATGCAAAAAAGCTCAGCCATCGTGTTCAGAAGAAAGGAGTAGCGAAGTTGTTCCTTGTTCATTATTCTTAGCTTTGCCCCATGGATGAAATAAGACTAACGCAATACTCCCATGGCGCGGGGTGCGGCTGTAAGATCGCACCAAAGGTTCTGGATGAAATATTAAAAACTGAGCAGCTTTCTCTGCCTTACAAAAATTTACTGGTAGGTAATAGCAGCAAGGATGACGCGGCTGTCTATGACCTTGGTAACGGCACCGCGATGATCTCGACCACCGATTTTTTCATGCCGATCGTTGATGATGCGTTTGATTTTGGCAGGATCGCCAGCGCCAATGCCATTAGCGATATATATGCCATGGGAGGAAAGCCCATGATGGCGATCGCTATTTTAGGATGGCCCGTTGAAAAATTACCGGCAACCCTGGCCCAACGTGTTTTGGAAGGAAGCCGGAAAATCTGTGAAGAAGCCGGCATACCATTGGCCGGCGGTCATAGTATTGACTCTACCGAACCCATTTTTGGCCTGGCTGTGAGTGGCCTGGTCGATATAAAGAACCTGAAGAAGAACGATACGGCAAAAGCCTGCGATCATATTTTTATAACAAAACCGATCGGTGTAGGCATCCTATCTACTGCTCAAAAAAGAGGATTGCTGAAAGAAGAATACCTACCGGTAATGATAGCACAGCTGTCGCGATTGAATAAGATCGGAGAAGCACTTGGGAAGATCAATGGTGTAAATGCAATGACGGATGTTACCGGCTTTGGGTTATTAGGGCACTTGATCGAGATGGCCGAGGGGAGTAAGCTGTCAGCAGAAATAAATTATGGAACACTGCCTGTTATCGATGGTGCAAGGGAATACCTGCAACAACGTATCGTACCTGATGCTACCTACCGCAACTGGAACAGCTACAGTGATAAAGTAAAGTTTGAAAAAGGAGTGAATGTGATGGAAGCATTCAATTTATTGCCTGATCCACAAACTAATGGAGGATTACTAATTGCTGTAAAAGAGGGTGCTGTCGAAGAAGTAAAAACGTTGCTGAGCGAAAACGGACTTGGAGATTTTTCGCAGCCTATCGGCAGGTTTACGGCTCCCGGTGAAAAATTAATTACCGTAAAGACCGGTTTGTGACATAAATTGTATTTAAAAAACAATATGAAAAGGCATTTCCTTCTACTTGCTTTATTGACGATGTATTGCTTTGGTTTTTCACAGGTGAACCTGTTAACGGTGATAAAACCAAAAACCCAGCTGGTATATCTTGTTCAATCGGGTGAGCAAACGTATTATTTTATGGTCAATGTAAAGGAGGTTGCCCCGGCAGTGATATTCGATTGGGAGATGACCGAGCCAGCCAGTATAAAAGGTAGTATAACACATACAGTAACGGCAATGGCTTCGGCTACTACGATGCATAACGTGTTTAAACCGGGAGACATTACCCTGGATGATAACACGATCAGCGTATGGCTGAGCAAAGCCACGTTTGCAGGTCTCCGGAAATCGGGTGCCATGATCAGCATGAATGCGGGGGAAGCGCCTAAGAAGATAGGTCTGACGGGAGAAAGCAAAACCGTAAAGATCCTGCTGAATGGCCAGAAGGAAACTGTTGACGAAGAGATAGCTAAAGAACTCAGTGCAGAAGGAGATCCCGTAAAGACAGATGAATTCATCTCATTCTATAATTCAGTCAAAATGCCGGTTATCCTGCGAATGAAGAACGCCATGTTCACCATTACCCTGAAAGAAATAAGGACACCCAAGTAAAATTTCAGTCAGGAAATAAGCTTATCGATCTTTGCAGCAAGCTTATGATCCTTTTCTGTAACAATATCACCGGCATCATGTGTGTTTAACCATACCTCTACTTTGTTATATACATTTGTCCATAATGGGTGATGATCTATCTTCTCCGCTTCCATGGCCACCCGGGTCATAAAGGCAAAGGCTTCTGAAAAATTCCTGAACTCGAATTTCCTGTAAAGGGTGTTGTTTTCTTCTTTCCACATAATTGAATAGTTTAGAAGATAAGATGTTGCTTGTTCTTAATTTTCTCGTTCGTCATTTCAGTAACCAATTGCACGCCGGGTAATGACCTGATGGATTGCATCAAAAGCGACAGTTCTTCCGAAGAAACAGGATCGCCTTTTACCAACCATAAGAAATCAAGGTGCTTGAATTCAGGCAGTAAATATTCTCCGTCGAACTGGTTATTGTATAAATAATGAGCTATTGAAATGGTAGGGATCAGGTATTCGTAAATAGAAAAGAAATACTTGCGTTGTTTTTTGGTGAGCTGTATCTCGATATCATTATTCACACGGAAATTAAAACCAAGCCGCTGGTTCAGCTGCCAGCTGAACTGGTAATCCTTAATAGGGGCAACAATACCCAGCAGCGAAGCATCCTCGAAGAATTCTTCTGCCAGCGCTTCGTTGTCAATTTTTAGTTTTTGACTTGTTGCCATTTTAAAATGGATTAGAATACGATATCGAAAATCAGCTCTTCCTTCCCCCTGTTCACCTTAACTTTGGTGGCATCACCCTTATTGAATTTACCCAATACCTGCATATAGCCCTGTACATCACTGACCTTGTACTCGCCGATCTGCGTGATCACATCGCCTGCTTTCATGCCGACCTTGTGCGCCAATTTACCTTCACTCACCCCATCCGCCCGAACACCTGTTCCGCTGTAGGTATAATCAGGCATGATGCCCAGGCTTACCTTAAAGCTTCTTGTACCCTGTGACTGCGGCTCTCTTGTTTTGGTAAAGCTGAGCTTTCCTTTTGTATTGGTAATATTGATCACATTGTAGATATACTTTATCACCTGCAGCTCGCCGTTGTAATTTATCTTATCTGCATCATCTGTTGGCTTATGGTAATCACTGTGTGCGCCGGTAAAGAAAAACAATACAGGGAGATCTTTCCTGTAAAAAGAAGTATGATCGCTGGGGCCTGCTCCGCTGCTGTCAAATTTGATCGAAAAGAATTTATCTTTCTCGGAAAGTTCCTGTCCCCATAAGGGAGATGTTCCGTAACCACCGATGGTCAATCCATGGGTGCTGTCGCCCAACCTCCCTACCATATCCATATTGATCATGTAATTGGCTTTGGTAAAATCGATCGTTGGATGCTCGGTAAAATATTTGCTTCCGAACAAACCAAGCTCTTCTCCCGAAAAAGCAATGAAGACATAGTTATTATTCCTCAGCTTTGATTTTTTGATCATCCTGCCCAGCTCGATCAATGCAGCTGAGCCACTTGCATTGTCATCAGCCCCGTTATGGATCTGCGGGGTGCTGCCGGTATATAAGGAAGTATGGTCTTCGCCATAACCCAGGTGATCATAGTGAGCACCGATGATGATGGTATTTGCAGCGCCATTGTCGATATAGCCGATAACATTGTGGCCTATTCTTTTTTTATCGGTGATGGAAACCTTTATGTTGATGTTCATGGGCGAAGTTTCATCCCTGAGGTATTTTTGCTTTGCATCCCTACTCACATATAGCACGGGTATCTTTACCGTTTCTGTTTTTAATTTTGGCTCAAACCTTAATTCATCCTTGATAGAAGAGCTATTGTAAATGATCAGCCCAGTTGCTCCCTTGCCGGCCATATTGTTTATTTTTTTGCTGATGGCGTCGGCAAGGTCGAAATGAGGATTATTCTTGTTCTCTTCTAAGGTTTCCTTCAGGTCCCAAAACCAAACGGTTCCACTTTCGGGCAAGGCGATGGCCGCTGATGATTCGCATCCAGAGCTTGCGCTACAGGTGAGCGGAAAATAATCTTTGTCCAATACAAGCGTGTTGCTGTTGATCACGAGCCGTGTTGAAGGCTCGATCTGCCTTCCTTCGTTCACCTCAAATTCCTGTATATAGCTGCCATTGTCGCCCTTCGCCAAAAGCCCGGTTGCAGCAAATTGGCTGCCGATATATTCATAGGCCAGTTTTTCTCCCGCACTCCCGGTCCTCCTGCCTTCCAGCTTGTCATCGGCAAGGTAGCTTACATGCGACTGCAGGGCTGCCAGCACAAGCTTATCGGCTTTCTTCATTTTTTGAGCTGAAGCTCCGGCTGAGATCAGTAAAGAAAGCAAAAGAAAATATTTCATGTCGAGTAGTAATGTTTTGATAAGAACAACAAAGGTAACTTAGAGAACTGCTAAATACGTAAATGGAATGTAAAATTTATAGAACATAGCAGGCGTGCGACATCCATCTTTCCTCATTCCGTAAATCAGGATATGTTTTACGGGCTATTTTTGCAGACGGTCGACATGGTGAAAAAAATAAATATAGCACTGGTAGGTAACCCTAATAGCGGCAAAAGCTCGCTGTTCAATTACCTTACAGGCCTCAACCAGAAGGTTGGGAACTTCCCTGGCGTTACCGTAGATAAAAAAACAGGCTACAGCAATATTGCTGCGGGGCTTGAAGCTACCATCATCGACCTTCCGGGTTCCTATAGCCTGTATCCAAAGCGGGCCGATGAGTGGGTGGCCTACCGCGTTTTACTGAACCAGGATAAAACGATCAGCCCTGATATGGTATTACTGGTGGCCGATGCCAGTAACCTGAAACGAAACCTGCTGTTCTGCTCACAGATCATCGATCTGAATATACCGGTGGTAGTTGCGCTCACCATGATGGACCTCGCGAAGCACAAGGGTACCCAGATCGATATACCCGGGCTGGAGAGGGAACTGGGCGTTCCCATCGTGCCGGTGAATCCACGAAAAGGAAGGGGCCTTGAGCATTTGAAAAAGGTCATCGAGCAATCTGTCGAAAAATACCACCCGCCTGTACGAGACTTTATCGATAACAGCGCATTGGCTGAACAGGCAATAGCGCAGGTAAAAGTTTATTACCCTGGTGTCAGTAATTATACAGCCATCCATTATCTCATCAACCATGAGCATTTTGTATTGAAGGAGGGTATGCAGGATACGATTGAAGTGATAGAAGGGAATAATAAATTCAATCCCACCAAGACGCAGGCGGAGGAGATCATGCAACGATACGGGAGGATCAAGCATATCATGCAGCAAACCGTTGTGGAAAGCGATCCACTCCAAAAAGCGTTGTTAAATGAAAAGCTGGATGATATTTTATTACATCGCCGCTGGGGCTATATTATTTTAATGACCGTACTCTTCCTTCTTTTTCAAAGTGTTTTTTGGGTAGCCAAATACCCGATGGATGGCATTGAGTGGGTATTTGGAGAACTGGGCGGATGGCTTGGTGCTCATTTGCCTGAGACATGGTGGAGCGACCTCCTGATCAATGGTGTAGTCGCGGGATTAAGCGGGATACTTGTTTTTATTCCACAGATCATGATCCTGTTTGGATTGATAACACTTTTGGAAGATACCGGCTATATGGCAAGGATCAGCTTTCTTACAGACAAACTGATGCGTAAAGTTGGACTGAACGGAAAGAGTGTGATGCCGATGATCAGTGGATTTGCCTGTGCGGTTCCCGCCATTATGAGTGCGAGGAATATTGAAAATAAAAAAGAAAGGTTACTTACAATAATGATCACGCCGCTAATGAGCTGCAGTGCCAGGCTCCCGGTATACACCATTTTAATTGCGCTGGTCATTCCTTCTAAACTATACTTAGGTTTCCTGAGTCTGCAGGGGCTGGTGATGATGGGTTTGTATTTGCTTGGAACGGTCATGGCTTTGGTTGTAGCCTGGGTGATGAAATGGTTCATTAAAAGTACGGAGCGAAGTTTCTTTATTTTAGAACTGCCTATGTACCGTGCCCCGAGGTGGAAGAATGCACTTACTACTATGGTAGAGAAGGCAAAGATCTTTGTATTTGATGCCGGTAAGGTGATTATGGTGATCAGCTTATTGCTATGGGGCCTGAGCACTTATGGACCTAAAAAGAAAATGGCGGCGGTTAGTGCCAGGTATGAGGAGCAGATAAAAGCAAATCCAGGCCAGTCAGCCGAATTGAACAAGCAGCGGAAAACAGCATTATTACAGAGCTCGTTTGCCGGCACTTTGGGAAAAACTATCGAACCGGCGATACGACCATTGGGTTACGATTGGAAGATAGGTATCGCCCTGATAACTTCTTTTGCAGCAAGGGAGGTTTTTGTGGGCACGATGGCTACGCTCTATAGTGTGGGAGAAGATGACAATACTGACAATACAACTTTAAGACAAAAAATGGCAATGGCCACAAGGCCAGATGGCTCAAAGGTCTATGATCTTGCTACTGGAATATCCCTGTTAATATTTTACGTACTGGCTATGCAGTGTATGAGCACACTTGCCATCGTAAAAAGAGAAACCAAGAGCTGGAAGTGGCCGGTGATCCAGTTCATTTATATGACGGCGCTGGCTTATTTTATGAGCTGGCTTGCATATATTATATTTCGCTAAGAGAAGCAGAGCGTCAGAACCGCACATACTTTTCGATCAATTCTATATCAGTTCCTTTTTCTCTTGCTTTTTTTGCCTGCCTGCGTAAGATAAATTCGAAGATGCTCATCCAGCCAGGAAGATTGCTTTCGCTGATATCGAATAGCCAGGCAAGCGCCAGTTTATCTTTTGGGAAGCCGTTTGGTCTGCATAATCCATCTGTAGCCAATCCATACCCGATCTGTAATGATTGCTCAAAACCACGGCTTGCTGGTCTGAGCTCTACGAGAAATTTACAAGGCTTACCACTCCTGTTGCGGAAGAGATGGTTGATATGGGGGTCTGCGGTAGCCGACTCACCTGCTTTTAAACGGTGCAGTTTTTTTCCAAGCTTTACTTCTACTTCGCCATCAATACAATCGAATTTTTCGGAGTATGTTTTATGATAGTGCAGTCCTACCCCACCGCCGTCTGCAAGCGCTACTTCCACCAATGTGCATTCCCCATTGGTATCTGCGTGTGTTTTTAAAAAGATGACCTGGTCTTTTTGAATGGGATTGTATATTTTTCTTTCCATGATAAGCCATTTACGCAAAAATAATATTTCATGGATTTTATAAAAGCGCGAAGCCAGGAATATTCTCCCTGGCTCCCTTTTCCTTTTATACCCTTGGCTTACCAATCAACCGCATAGCTGATTCTGTTCCTCACCTGTGGGTAGATCTTTCTATACAATTCATTCAGTATTTCTTCTTTGGCAGGTGCATTAAAGCTCCTGTTATTTACCAGGGCCCAGTCATTAGCGCTGAGGGCACGGCTGTCGCCACTGTAGGTTGCTGATTCTTCCTGGCGATCATAATTTTCCCTAAAAACATTGCTGCTGATCAATTTCTTCATCGAAATATCCGTTATATCAACGGCCATCTCCGCAAATCCTGAATAAGTTTGCCTGCTGATATAAATAGTTGCATGAACTGTTTCATAGGTCTTTCTCCCTGAACTATCCCTGCCCACCTCAACCTGCCTGCTGGCATTGCGGTTGTAATTGTAAGAAGCGTTTGGATATATCTGGATATTTTTCAGCGTTAGATCAACAACAAGATCAGGTTGCACATTGTCACGCCTTGCCTGCCAATCGGTATAGAACCGGGCAGGATAGCGGTTGCTGTTTTGTCCGCCAAGATCCCTTACCAGCGTTTGTTGAAAATATTCATTGCTGTAATTATATCCATAATTTCCCCAGCCAGTATTAAAGAAGAAGGAATTATCGATCACCGGATTAACCTGGACATTTACAATAGCAGTTTGATAAGCTTCCTCCATTCTTTGCTTTGCATCCTGGTAGCCCGGAACCCAGCCGTCGGCCTTCTTGAAATAAGTGTAGGCTTTTTTTGCATTGTCCCTGCCAGCTTTCTCCATGAATAATGCAGCCTCAGTATAATAATTTTCTGCGGCTTGTTGTTTTAGGTCGTAAATGGTTTGCTGGTAATTGGCAGGAGTAATTATACGGCTGGCATTATCTACTTCATTAATGGCATCATACATGTTCTGTAATGCAGTATATTCTGCAATCACCTTTTCCCAGCGATTAATTTCTTTAGATGTTGTGTAACTATTGATCTTTTTCAGGTGTCTTTGCTGAGCCAGGTTATAAAGCACGGGCAAGGCGCTGATAGCAGCTGTATCGCTATTGTGTTTTTTTAACGATTTTACGGCATCGTAAAGTGTATTGTCGCTATCGCTGCGCTCCAGGTAATTTTTGCTGGTTTTGCAGCCAGTGAATAAAAACAGAGCGGTGATCAAGTAAAAAATATATCTCATAATATTATCCTCCTTATATATATAAACGTCTCGGAGTCGCCCAGGTTACTATGCCATTAACCTATTACAACAAAATTAACAGGCTACTATTCCTTCAAATTTGGAAAATTAGGCCATTCTGGGGGCGATTTTCGTTTTAAACATGTCGGAATAATACCATTTATCCCTGCAAAATGGCCGTTCATCAAAACCGGTAAATTCTGTTTAAAGAGTGAATTGCGCTACAGTATTGAATTCTAGCTGGTTTTTGCTAACATTCAGCACCAGCTACCATAAAAAAAAAGGTATTATGTGTTGCATAGTACTAAAATACTATTATCTTTGTTCTGTGATCGGGATAAACCGGTTATTTCCTTTCACCCAGTTCTTAAAGTATAGCAAAGTTTCTAACCTGCCCCGGCCAGGTATTTAAAGGTCAAGGTAAGGTTTGAAAGTATAGCCATGAAAAAATTATTCAGAAAAAGATCTTCGCAAAGGCGTGTCGGAAACTGAGAATAGACAGCAGGGCCAGGCCAAAATAAAGCCATGAAACAAATTCTGGTCTCATGCCCTGCTGTTCATCCTAAATCTCTTTTTAAGACAGCTTTCGCGAGGTAAAAAAACGAAGCCATGAACATAGAGAACACAGCCAGCCAGATGCGTAAAGGGGTGCTGGAATTTTGCATCCTCTCGGTCATTAAACAGGGCGAGGCGTATCCTTCGGATATCATTGATAAGATGAAGGCGGCCAACCTGAACATACTGGAGGGTACATTATACCCCCTGCTGACGAGGCTTAAGAACGCAGAGCTTTTGTCGTATCGCTGGGAAGAAAGTACCAGCGGCCCCCCACGTAAATACTTTAGCCTTACCCCGAAGGGTGCTGAGTTTTACAAGGAACTTGAAACTACCTGGTTTGAACTGGCCAATGCGGTAAAAGCATTGACGGAAGCAGAACAGGTGCATTCTGATAACAACAACTTCAACAACCCCCAATAAAAAGTATAGCCATATTTTTTTTGTTGGTAATATCAACTCAGGAAACAAAAAACTAAAGCCATGAAACAAGTAATAAATATAAACTTCCAGGGCCGGGTGGTTCCGATAGAAGTTACAGCATTCGAACTGCTGAAGAATTATACCGAAAGCCTCAACCGGCACTTCGCCAACGAAGAAGGGAAGGAAGAGATCATCAACGATATCGAAAGCCGCATCGGGGAATTGTTCCAGGAAAGACTGACCAAGGGTGCCACCTGTATCACCGATGACGATGTGAAAGCTGTTATCAAGAGTATGGGTAACCCTGAAGATTTTGAAGCTATGGATGATAGCCAGCCTTCAGCAGCTTCCTCTTCTTCATCAGCTGCACAGGAGCAGGCTTCAACAGCCAGTATGCCTACAGGCCATAGAAGACTATACAGGAATGAAAATGATAAAGTGCTTGGTGGAGTGTGCAGCGGCCTTGCGAACTATTTTAATATAGATGTAGTGATCGCCAGGATAATCTTTGTCGTACTGCTTTTCTCAGGTGTAGGCTTCTTAACCTATATTATTATGTGGATAGCTGTTCCGAGCAGCGCCACTGTGCAGATCGGCGGCACACGTAAAAAATTATTCCGTGATCCCGATGAGAAAATGATCGCCGGTGTTTGCAGTGGTATAGGTAACTATTTTGGTATCAATGCATGGATACCAAGGGCACTGTTCCTGCTTCCCTTTCTTTCTTTTCTTTCACGCTGGGGGCATTGGGGCGGCCTTTGGGACTTTGGTGATGTGATCCGTTTTACCTTCAGCCCAACTTCACTTATCGTTTATGTCATCCTTTGGATAGTGATACCCGAAGCTATAACAACATCCGAAAAACTGGAGATGAAAGGGGAAAAGGTTGATATGAATTCGATAAAGAATTCAGTGGTGGAAGAAATGAAGGGTGTTGGTAAGAAGGCTTCGAGCTTTGGTAAAGAAGCTTCTGCTACCATCAGCGAAAAGGCAAAAGCAATGAGCGGGGATGTTCAGAATTTCAGCAGGAGAAGTCGTGGCGGACTTGGCAACGTGATCGCTATGATCGCCAAGATCTTTGCCTATTTCATTATCGGGTGCGTAGTATTTGCTTTCGTGATGGCGCTTATTGCAATGGGTATCTTCTCAGTAGGCATTTTCCCGCTGAAGGATTATGTGTTACGCGGCTCATGGCAGAATTTCTATGCATGGGGAACCCTACTATTATTCATTGCCGTTCCAATCATCGCCATAATCACCTGGCTGATCAGGAAGATCGCAAGGATGAAAAACAACAGCAAGATCTTACGCCTCACTTTCGGCAGCCTGTGGGCGATCGGCTGGTTTTGTATCATCATGCTCATCGTTACTGTAACGAGTGATTTCAAAACGGCAAGCAGGTTGGATGAACAAGCGGTAGTATTGAACAATCCACAGGTAAATAAAATGGTGATCACCTCCACGTTGCCTTTTACAAAAAAATACTATGGCCGTAACTGGATAAAATTTGAGCCATTTGAAAACCTGATCGACGAAGACACAGCATTCGTAAGGAACGTGTATGTTGAGATCGCCAAATCACCCAATGACAGCTTCCAGGTAACGATGAAGAGAACATCAAGGGGTCGATCAAGGATCGATGCCAATAACCTTGCTAACCTTATCCGGTTCAATGTAGAACAAAAGGACTCTATACTATTGCTTGACAAAGGCATCGCGATCAACAAAACCGATAAGTTCCGTAACCAGATGGTCATCATCACCGTGTATGTTCCGGTAGGAAAGCAGGTGAGGGTCAACAAAGGGATCGGCTGGCCTGTACATATAGGTACAAGGGACTGGGAAAACGACTGGAACAACGATTATTATGATTCCGAGGAAGATATCAGGTGGCAAGCGGATGTTGACTATATAATGAAAGCCGACGGCTTGTATACAATTGATGGGAGGAAAGCCGATGGCTGGAATGACAAGCATAAATCAAAAAGAACGAGGGACTATAATGGCGTGGTAGAGGATGATAATTACCGCTATACCAACGGTGAGCCGATGAATAAAATAGATTCCATGAAAGTGAAGCTGGAAAAAGAACAACTGAAAGTGAAAGATTCTTTGCAAAAAGTAAAAGATAAGATCGAGCAGCAACTGGAAAAGATCGGTAATGAGGAGCCTGCTCCCCTTAGCTCAGCATCACTTACTTTATTTGATCCGTCAGTGAACATAAACTAACTATATCATGAAAAGAAAACTATTGCTTGTCAGCCTGATTTTGTCTTCTCTTATAGCAGTACTAACCTCCTGTCATGATCATGACCTGGATATAGCGATAAGGGATGATGACAGCGACTACCGCATGCGGATCTGGTTCGAGGAGGACCAAACCCTGGCAGTACAAAGGGTAATAAATGAGCATTTGAGGCAGCATCATTCAATATCCCTCGTACATGGCTACACCGACACGGATGTAACATTGGATGACGGCACCGTATTCCATATCAAGAGCAGGCCCGGAAGGCTGAGGATCAATTTCGACAAGGACGGGAACTCGGAGGAAGGCTGTGACAAAGTAATGGAAATGTGCGACGAAATAAAGGATATGCTGGCCAGGGAAGAAGATCAAAATAATAATTAAAGATCGTTTCAATAGTTGAGTTGAAGTTGAAACCAACAAGGTCCTGCCAGCAATGGCAGGACTCTTTTTATATTTGTATAATGAAAGACAATTTTTCGCAACAGGCTTCGGTATATGCACAATACCGGCCGGAATACCCGGTCGCTTTATTTGAATATATTTTGGGGTTCGCCCGGGAAAAAAAGCTTGCCTGGGATTGTGGAACGGGAAACGGGCAGTCTGCCAAATTACTTTCCGCTCATTTTGAAAAGATCTTTGCTACCGATATCAGCCAGAAGCAAATTGATAATGCTTACCGTGCTCCGAATATCTTTTATGCAGTAGAGCCGGCGGAAAAAACAAGCCTTGCGGATCGATCGGTTGATCTCATCACGGTGGCGCAAGCCATTCATTGGTTCAATTTCGATGCTTTTTATGCAGAAGCGTTCCGCGTGGCGAAGCCTGGTGCTGTGATAGCTGTATGGACATATAGCCTGCTCCATATTTCTCCCGGGATCGATGAGATCTTAGTGGAATATCATTATAAAACGCTCGGGGATTTTTGGGACCCGGAAAGAAAATATGTGGATGACGGGTATGTGGCCGTACCGTTTCCTTTTAAAAATATACCGGCTCCATCCTTTAGAATCGAGCTTAACTGGTCAATCGAAGAATTAAAGGGATATCTGAATACCTGGAGTGCCTTGCAAAAATTTATCGCAGCCAATTCATTTAACCCCGTAGAGGAAATAATAGATAAAATAAGCCGCCAGTGGGGGGATTCAAAAAAAAGAAAGATCATCTTTCCGATTCATTTAAAGCTGGGTTTTATTGAATAAAGAACAGCTTACCTTTGCGGTTCATTATTTATTTTAATAAAAAATACTCCCTTAATGAAAAATACTCCGTTTACAGAAAAGCATATTGCGTTGGGCGCAAAAATGGCCGAGTTTGCTGGCTACAATATGCCCATCAGCTATTCAGGTATCAATGATGAGCACGCAGCAGTTCGTACCAATGCGGGTGTATTTGACGTGAGCCATATGGGTGAATTTGTATTAAAAGGAGAGCATGCGCTGGACCTTATCCAAAGAACAACTTCCAACGACGCATCAAAATTAACTGCGGGTAAGGCACAATACAGTTGCCTTCCCAATAAAGATGGCGGTATCGTAGACGACCTTATCGTGTATTGCCTGGAGGAGAACAAATCCTATATGTTGGTGGTTAACGCCAGTAATATTGAAAAGGACTGGAACTGGATCCTGCAATTCAATGATAAAAAAGTCGAAATGCACGATATCTCCGATAAAACCTGCCTGCTTGCCATACAGGGGCCCAATGCCACGAAGATCCTGCAGCCGCTCACAGATATGGACATCATGAATCTAAAATATTACACATTCACCAAAGGAACATTTGCTGGTGTGGAAAATGTACTCGTCAGCGCAACAGGCTACACGGGTGCAGGCGGTGTTGAGATCTATTTCGAAGACAAGAATGACAACGCAGCCAGGATATGGGATGCGATATTTGAAGCGGGAAAGGCACTTTCCAGCACATTGGGATCCTAAGCTTAGAATTCCACGTGGACAAGTTGTCGCG
>JADMIO010854395.1_pt1 | contig 81564 bp, 70 predicted proteins | sample 8958161 | NCBI WGS metagenome assembly JADMIO01 (sample SAMN16585339, study PRJNA669376) | soil metagenome | isolation source: Crop rotation soil | place: USA: Cullars Rotation, Alabama | collected 2011
GGCCGCGACTTCAAGTCACGTGAATTCCAAGCTTCGGATCCCACTGTGCTGGAAAGGACCAGGCGCGCGCCTTTGTCGGCGACCTCGAGCGCAATTATCCCGGCCACCTGCCGGGCGAAATGATGCGAGCCCAGATTGATCTGGCCAGCGGCGACGCGAAATCTGCTTTGCAGACCACCTCGAAGTTGCTTGACCGGGTCACCAAAGCGTCGCCGGATCGCGATCTGACGCCTCAGATGCTGGCTGACATGCGCGCGAACGCTCTGTTGCTGCATGGCTCAGCGTCGCTCCAGCTGCGGGACACCAAAACCGCGCGCGCCGACTTTATGATGGCCCACGATGCAGCGCCGAAGAGCCCGGACATTTATGTGAATCTGGCGGCCGTGGCCCTCGCTGAAAACAAGATGGACGAGGCCGTTGGCTTCTATAACAACGCTCTGAATCTCGACAGCGCGAATTTCAATTCGCTGCGCGGCCTGATCACGATTTACGCAGCTCGCAATCAGAATGCACAGGCGCATGCGCGCGTGGATCAATCGATCGCGGCTGAACCAAATAACGCCAGCCTTCATTTTCTCAAGGGCCAGGTTTTCGGATTCGAAAGGAATGCCGGCGGCGCCGAAGCTGAATTTCGCCGCGCGCTGGAAATCGATCCGAACTATCTCGCGGCCTACTCGGCCCTGGGCGCGATGTTCGTGAACACCAACCAGCAGGATCGCGCGATTGCCGAATACACCAAGATCGTCGAACGCCGTCCCGACAATGCCGCAGCCTATACGCTGATCGGAATGTTGGAGATGAACCGGCAGAACGTCGACGGCGCCATCGACAACTATCGCAAGGCGCTGGCGAAAGACGAGAACGCTGTCTTTGCGGCGAACAATCTCGCCTGGCTCTACGCTGAATACAACAAAGGCAACATGGACGAAGCGGTGCGCCTGGCGCAAAGCGCAGTGCAAACCAGTCCGGGCGTTCCCAGTTTTTCCGACACTCTCGGCTGGGTCTATTACAAAAAAGGTTTGTACGGCGCCGCGGCTGAGCAGTTGAAGAAAGCGATCTCGATGGAAGAACAAGCCGCGCGGCGCAACAACAATTCCCCATCCCCCGTCTACTACTACCACCTGGGTGTGGCTCTGTCGGCCAATGGCGACAAAGCGGGCGCCCGCAAGCAAATCGAAACCGCATTGCGCCTGGGCGAGAAGGCGAACTTCGCCGAAGCGAATGAAGCGCGCAAGACTCTGGCGACGCTGTAGGTCGCATGGATCCCATAGGTCGCATGGGTCTCATGGGACTGATGGGACGAATGTGACCAATACCAATCTAGGGAGCAACCGCAATGGCTGAATTTCGACCACGCAAAATCGGTGAGTATTTCGACATCGTGCGTAAGCGCAAGTGGATGATCATTCTGCCCACGCTGGCAGTCGGCCTGGCGATCGGCTACGTCATCCACAGCCTGCCGGATCTTTACGAATCGACGACCCTGATCGTTGTCAAGACTTCGACCTTACCGAACAGTGTCGTGCCGACGATCACTGAAGAGTCTTTGACGCGGGAATTGACCAGCATTTCGCAGGTGGTGACCAGCCGCAGCTCGCTCCAGCCTTTGATGGAGAAGTACGACCTGTACAAAGAAGAGCGTCGCCGCGGCGAGCCAATGGAACTCTTGATCGATCAAATGCGCAAGCAGATTAAGGTCGAGGTCAATACCAGCCGGAACGAGATCACCAACGGCTTCAACATCAGCTATCGCGGTCGCGATCCGAAATCGACGCAGGCCGTGGCCGCTGAACTTGCCAGCCGATATGTCGATGAACAAACGAAGGGCACCGTCAACGCCGGCGCCTCAGCCAAGCAGTTCATCGAAGAACAGGTGCGCCAGTCGAAAGAAGAACTCGACGCGATTGACGCGCAGCGCTTGAAGTATCTGCAAGAAAACATGAACAACCTGCCGTCGCAATCGCAGGCGTTGGTGGGCCGCTTGACGGCTTTACATGAAGGCCAGAAGGCAATCATCGCAGAGCTGGGCCGATCGCGTGATCTAGCTGCCGCTTATCGCAGCCAGCTCGCCGACATTTCCAAGAGCTACGACCAGGAAATCATTCTCAGCGCGGAAAACACGACCGATCCGAAGACGACCCTGGCCTGGGCTGAACTGGTTCGCCGCCGCTCAGAATTCGAAGGCGAACTGCAGATGATGCTGACGCAATTGAAGGAAAAAAATCCCGACGTGATTGCGAAGCGCAAGCAGATTGAAGACATCAAGGCCCAACAGGACCTGATGATCACGGAATGGAAAGAAAAGATCGAAGAGCGCAAGCAGAAGCTCCAGCAGTTGAGCGACCCGCGCATTCTCAGTCTCAAAACCCAGATCGGGACTTTGGATAGCGACGTCGAGCGGCAACAGAAACTGTTGAATGAAACCAATCAGCAGATTGCGGAACTCGATGCGCGCATCAACGCCATCCCGAGCGCGGAAGTGGGAATCGAGGCGATCGATCGCGAGTATCAAACCAAAAAGGGAAATTACGACAACCTGCTGGCGCAGCAATCCAAAGTAGTGCTCGGTGCGGACGCGATAAAGGACCAGCAAGGCAGCGGTATCCAGGTGATCGACCCGGCCAACCTGCCAGAGCGTCCGGTCGCGCCAAAGCGTTTTGCGTTGACCGTCGCGGGATTCGGCGTCGGCCTGGCTATCGGTCTGCTGTTGGCGATTGCCCTTGAATTCCGTCGCTTGTTTACGATTCAGACGACCGCAGACGCCAAGCATTACACCAATCTACCGGTGCTGGCGACCATACCTGAGTTGCTGACGCCGACCGAAGCGCGCGCCATTCCGCGACGCCGCAGCCTGGCGATGGCCGCCGGGGTCGCACTGGCAATCGTGTCAGTCCCGGCGCTGGCATTCATTCTGAGAGTGACGCATTTGTTCGATAAATTTTTGACATAGTTGGTACGCACGCGTCTCGCGTGCAAAGCAGCAGGCCTGAGGCCTGCGTACCTCGGGAGGATCACATGTACACCGAATTTTTTGGATTGAAGGAACTGCCATTCGCGCTGACGCCCGACCCGCGCTTCATCTATTTCACGCCGTCGCATACGGAAGTGATGGCCAATCTTCACTACGGCATCGAAAGCGGTAAGGGCCTGATCGTGGTGACCGGCGAAGTCGGCACCGGCAAGACCACGATGCTGCGCTGGGTCATGAAGCGGCTCGACCGCTCAGTCATGGTCGCTTACATTTTCAACCCACGTCTTTCGGTCACTGAGTTTTATCAGCACCTGGCGACGCTGTTCGACATTCGCAACTGGGAAACCAAGTCGGACCTGCTCTTCGAGTTAGGCAAGGTGTTGGATTCACGTCACAGCCGCGGCCTGCGCACAGTTTTGATCGTGGACGAAGCGCACGGCCTTTCCACGCAGGTGCTGGAAGAGATCCGGCTGCTCTGCAATTTCGAATCGGACACTGCCAAGCAATTGCAGATCGTGCTCACCGGCCAGCCGGAGTTGCGCGAAGTCCTGAACAATCCTGAGCTGCGTCAGCTCAAGCAGCGCGTTGCTTTGCGTTGCGAAATCAAGGCGCTGCCGAACGTCGAAGAAACCGATCAATACATCAAGTCACGTCTGAAAGTCGCGGGCGCTTATAGCGAAATCTTTTCGCCCGGAGCCGTCGATTACATCTTTCGTTGCACCGCGGGCATTCCCCGCTCGATTAACAACGTCTGTGACAACGCGATGCTGAATGCCTTCGCCAAAAATGATTCGATGATCAGCCGCGCGATGATTCAGGAAGTCGCCGAGACTTTCGACATTCTGCCGCGAGTTTCCAGGGTCGAAGATCACGAATCTCCGGCCCGCGTTTTCCCCGCCGCCAGCCGCGCCGAACTGTGGTCGCTGGGTAATGGCGAGGGGAACGGCAATGGTCATGCTCAGGCGAACGCGCCGGAGCCGGCAGAGTTCGTGCGCATTCCCTCTTACCCCGACGACATTACTTACACCGAACGCATGCCGTTGGCGGAAACAAACACGCCGGCGCGCAGCTATAACTTCGACAAGTTCGCCACCGAAAAAACTCCGGCCGTGCAGTCAAACGGTTCAGACGTGTTCGGGAGAAACAACAATGGGCAGAGTCTATGATGCGCTGAAGCGGTCCGAGACCGGAGCCGGCGCTAACACATCTTCAACTCAACCGAATGGCAACACCGATAACGTGATGCCTTTCGTTCCGCGGAGCGAGAACACGCATCCGTGGGAACGAAGCGCGTTTACCGGGCTGCCTTCGGTGTTCGATTCAGCGTCCACTGCGCACACGGGTGAGGCGACCGGCGGGCCGGCACTCCCCGACGGAAATGCCTTCCGTGATGCTGGGGCAACCTTGGGCGCTGTTGGGTCGGCGCGCGCCGTCGAGTTCCTTTCAATGGATATCTCGACCGCGCGCGTCGAACCCCACCTGGTCGCGATCACCGACCCGCATTCGCCGGAATGCGAACAGTTTCGCAGTCTGCGCACACGTATCCTGCAGGCTTCCGAGCGAGACGGTAAACGCGCGTTTGTGATCACGAGCGCGAACATGGGTGAAGGAAAAACTCTAACCGCGGTCAATCTCGCCTGGTTGCTGGCGCAGACTGATGGCGCGACTGCGCTCATCATTGACGCCGATCTGCGTAATCCCTGTGCTGCGGAATATCTGGGGGTTGATGCTGACCGTGGTCTATCCGAGGTACTGACCGGCGAAACCAAACTGACGCAGGCGATCGTGAAGCTCAATCCTGCCGGACTGCATGTGCTGCCGGGCGGTGCGCGGCGCGAAGATGTCGCCGAATTGCTTTCCGGCCCACGCTTTGCGAACCTGCTCGAAGAAGCCCGCAAACTTTTCGATTACATCATCATCGACGCGCCGCCGTTGGGAATTTTCACCGACGCGAATCTTTTGATCAGTCGCGCCGATGCCGCCGTACTGGTGCTGCGCGCGGGCTCGACTCGTTACTCGGTTGTCGATCGATTGCTCGAGCAGATTCCTCGTGAACGCATGCTCGGCGTGGTGCTCAATCGCGCAGAGATGAAGACCGAGGAAAATTATTACTACTACTACAGCGACCGCCAGAAAGCTGCGGCCGCGGCGCAAGCCAGCGGGGAAGTGAACGGCATCCACGACGCGCCGGCCGGCCATGCGCCAGAGATGATCTATATCGAGGAGGATGGCGTCGCGTAACAACGGTCGTCTTCTAAGGTCGGGTTACTGACACAAGATGAAAGCCGCTCGTCAAACCTTACGCACGATGCTCCTGCTGCTGGTCGAGGCCATGCTGCTGTTCGGCGGCCTGATCATCGCTGTCTATGTGCGGCTGGGAGCAATCGATGCAGAAGACGCTCTGATTCAGCGGCACGGTTTCTATAAAGCGGCGCTGGCCACAACTTTCTGTCTCGCAGCATTTTATATTTTCGATCTCTATGACTTTGTCGTGATTCACGACCGCGGTGAGTTGATCCTGCGAATGCTGCAAGCGCTGGGTCTCGCGTGGATTGCGCTGGCCCTGCTGTTCTATGCGGTGCCGCAGGTGATGATTGGCCGCGGCGTCTCTCTGATTTCGCTGCCGGTCGCGTTGTTGTTGATGGTGGGCTGGCGGCTGGGAATTCACTGGGTGCTCGGCCATCCCGAGATTGGCGAGCGAATTCTCATTGTGGGTTCCGGACCGTTCGCGATCGAAGTTGCGCGCGAAACGCTGCAACGTCCGGACGCCGGTTTCAGGGTAATTGGTTTTGTTGACGACGATCCGGCGCTCCTCGGCAAGAGCCTGATAAACCCAAAAGTAATCGGATTGACCTCTGAACTTGGGTCGGTGGTCAAACGCGAAAACATCGATCGCATCGTGGTGGCCATTGCCGATCGCCGGGGAGCGTTCCCCACACAGGAATTGTTGCGTTTGAGCCTGGCCGGCGAAGTTTCGATCGAAGAGAGCGCTTCGTTCTATGAACGCGTTACCGGCCGCGTGCTGCTGGATCTGATTCGCCCGTCCTGGTTGATCTTTTCGACTCGCGGCCGCCGCGCCAAAACCAACGAAGTACTTCGGGTGGTGATTCATCGTGCCGTGGCCTTGATCGGAGCGATCCTGTCACTGCCCATCGCTTTGTTAACCGCGATTCTGATCAAGATCGATTCGCGCGGTCCGGTGCTTTACAAACAGGAGCGCGTGGGCAAAAACGGGCGCCCGTTTACGGTAATGAAATTTCGCTCGATGCGAGTCGATGCCGAAAAGAACGGGCCCGTGTGGGCCAGCACCGGCGACGACCGCACGACGCGGGTGGGCCGCATCATCCGGAAAATTCGCGTGGACGAGATTCCGCAGTTCTGGAACATCCTGCGCGGTGACATGAACTTTGTCGGACCCAGGCCTGAGCGTCCGCACTTTGTTTCGCAGCTCGCGGAAGAGATCAAATTTTATGAGCAACGCCACCTGATTGCGCCCGGCCTGACCGGTTGGGCGCAGATCAAATATCCGTACGGCGCATCGATCGAAGACGCGCGGAAAAAACTGGAGTATGACCTGTACTACATCAAACACCAGAGCGTGGTGCTCGACGCGACCATCATGTTCGAGACGATCAAAACCATCCTGTTCGGGAGGGGAACTTAGCGCAAATTGTTAATTTGCGAAAACAATAAGAGGTTACCAATCATGAAGAAGCTCGCAACTCAAAGTCTTATTCTTTTAGTCGCCCTGACAATCGTGACGAGCACCTTCGCCCAGTCACCCAGCAGCGCGACGCGGCAGCGGCGTTCCGGCACGGACAGTGCCCAGCCCGGCAGCGATCGCCCGGCGCAACCTGCCGACGACAAGACGGCTGAGACTAAGACTGAGGCCAAAACGTCCGATGCCAAGTCGACTGACACCAAAGCGTCCGACGCACAGGCCCTTGACGTTCAGGTGACTGATGCCAAGCCGTCTGACAGCAAAGATGCTGACGCCAAGGCCGACAAAGACAAGAAGAAGCCGGCCCCCGCAGTCACCGACGATGCTAAAACCAATCGCGCCGATCAAAGCGCTGAAGAAGATGCGATCGTGCCTTATTACAACAACTTCTTCACGAACTATCGGCTCGGGCCGGAAGACGTGATTTCCGTGACCGTCTTTCAGCAGGAGAAGTATTCGCGACCACAGATCAAGATTCCACCCAGTGGCCGCATCTATCTCGCGCTGATTCCGGAAGGAGTGTTTGTGAACGGCAAGACGCCCGATGAGGTCGCCGAAATCATCAAGAAGCGTTACGACGAATACATCATCAATTCGCAGGTTACGGTTTCACTGGACCAGGCAGGATCTTATCGCTACAGCGTCGTCGGCGATGTGGCTGTGCCCGGAATCAAGTTGATGACTCGTCGCTTGTCGGTGAGCGAAGCGGTCGCCGAATCGGGCGGCGTACTGGCCACGGGCAATCGCAGCAAGGTCTTCGTACTGCGCAAGCAGCAGGATGGAACCCTGAAACCGATCCCGGTAAATCTGACCGCGGTCTATAAAGGTCAGGCGCCCGATTCGACCTATCTGGTTCCCGGCGATCAGGTGATCGTGCCCGGCAACAAACTGAAGAAGTGGCAACAGATCATGAGCTTCACCCAGGTGCTGGGCTTCGCCAGCATGTTTAGAGGATGGTGAAAAAATAGAAGTCAGAAGTCAGAAGTCGGAAGTCAGAGGGCGGAAGGCAGAAGTCAGAAGTTGGAAGTCAGAAGTCGGAAGAGTGAAAACTCCGTTGCATATCAACCTTGCAGCTTTGCTGCAGCACCGTGCGGAAAGGCTTAGCCTTTCCGGGTCGGCCACGAACGGATCATACGGCGAGGCTATGCCTCGCCGACTATTCACGGGTCGAACATTCCTGGTCGTCCTATTACTCTTAACCCTTCACTACTCAGTAGTCACTGTTTTTGCTTCCTCCTGGACCCGCCAGCGCTCCGGCACGATGGCCTGGTTGCATGCAGTTTATTTTCTTGATCGGAACCAGGGTTGGATCGCCGGTAGCAATGGGACGGTTTTGAAGACCGCGGACGGCGGCACGCATTGGAACCGGGTTGTATTGGACACCAAAGATTCTCTCACCGATGTTTACTTTTCAGATGAACGAGTGGGCTGGCTGCTCGCCCAACGCGATTTCTTCAAACTCAAATCAAACGAACACGCGTCGTACCTGCTGAACACGACCGACGGTGGTGTCACCTGGCAGCCAGTCTTTCTCGATACCGGCGATGCGCAGACCCGCTTTGTGCGTCTGCTGTTTGCCGATAACGGACAGCAGGGCTGGGTCTTTGGTGAAGCTGGAGCATTATTCGCGACCACTGACGGCGGCGCTCATTGGATTCCGCAGCGGTCCGCGACGAACCATCTACTGCTGGGCGGTTCATTCGCCAACAATGGCCGTGCCTTCATCGTGGGCGCGGGCGGCACGATCATGCAGAGCGATGACAGCGGGGTCACCTGGCGTCTGAATGCCCATCGCCGCGCCGGCGGCGCGCGCTTCAATGCCGTCGCGGTGGTCGGCAACCAGGCCTGGTCAGTCGGCAACGGCGGACAGATTTTTGCGACCATAGACGGCGGCCGCACCTGGTCACTGCAACGTTCCAACGTCAACGCAGATTTGCTGGATGTGAAATTCATCGACCTGCGCCAGGGTTGGGCCGTCGGCGGTGAAGGCACTCTGCTGCACACCATCGACAGCGGTCTTCACTGGAACTCAGAACCGACTGGAAGTTCAGCCAAGCTCGAACGCCTGTTCATCGTTGACCATAATCACGCCTGGGCCGTCGGCTTTGGGGGGACGGTAATAAAGCTCAGCGACGAGAACGCGCCGCGATTAAAGTAAGCCGGCTGCTTCGCTGATAAACCTCGCCGCGTTACTTGCCCTTCTTCATAAAAGGCACCAGTTCGTTCGAAAAATAGGGCTCCTCGGTGCACCAGAAAACGTAATCGAGTTTGAGACTGATAGCGAACTTGACCAACTCTGCGATGCTCGCGCGCCTTCCGGTTTCGCTGTTGAGATCGCCATAGTTTCCATCCTGCACCGCTAAACCGGTGGGAACAATGCCGGCCGACTCGCGAATCAAAGGATAGCTGTTTGCGCTTTGAAAGGGCCGGAAGGGTAAGAGATCGGGACCACCGACGGCGACGTGGGACTCACGGGCCGCGCGATAAACCCGCTCGAGGTCGGCACGTCCGGCGGGCATAAAGTTGGCGTACTGCATGGCGATCGATTTCGGAAAGCCGCTCTTCAGAACTTTCATGTTCGCGATGATGGCGTCCCGATAAATCTCAGGCGTATAGCCCCTGGGCCAAAGCTTTCCAGTCTTGCCGAACGCCACCGAAGTTTCATCCAGATTGATGCCGGCAATTTTCCCGTCGAACTCTTTTCCCAACGCGGCGAAAAGTTTGTAGAGCCGCTCCTGCACCGCCGGATCCCAACGTCTGGCTACCCATCCGCCATCCTGCGGATGGTCCTCGTCGAGCGGTCGATCTTTGTACTGCTTGTCCGCGCCGCCATTGTATTTCGGATCGTTGAGCAGATACTTCGGCACCGCGACCCGATTAGCGTTGAAGGTGACATCCTGGAGTTGGATCCAAAGTTTCTTTCCGTGGGCCTCGAGAAATGCCAGGTCTTCGCGAATCTCACTGAACTCGTAATTGTCTTTGCCCTGCTCGAGCTGCCGCCAGGAATAGGAGATCTGCGCGCCCTCGAAAGTTTTAGTCTCGAGAAATAACTTTGCGTCCTTGATCTTCTCGCGATCCATGCCGAAGAAGACGTAGTGGTGAATTGGCTTGGTTGAAGCAACTGCGGAAGCCAGGCCCAAACTGGCCGGCTGAGACAACGCGAAAAATATGAGAGTGAGGGTTGTGAAAGTCGCTGCGCGATTCGTCCGCATACACGTTGAGCCTATCACAGGTTTTCGTGAGGGATTTCGCAAATTGCGGAGCACGCTTTAATGACCGACAGTAATTTGGAGTGCGGTGGCAGAGTCCCGACTTGTCGGGACGGCGACACCGCTTTCGATTGTCTATCGGCATGAGATCCAAACCCGATCGAGGCTCAATTTCATTCCTTCGGTGTCAAGGCGTTCTAATCCTTGACGAATGCCCCGCGACGAGTTGCCAGCGCCCATCACGCCAAACAAAAACATCCGTGAAGCGGCTCTGGCTTGTCATGGCTTGACCCTTAACAAGTCGTTTGGTGGTAACGCGGCCGGTTACCACTGCGGTCTTCTCATAAAGTCGGACATTCATGTCGTCCACGTCATAAGCTGCTAGCTTCACATCGGGATTAGGCGTCTGCTTCAAGCCTTCCAGATCCTGCTTCTTGTTCGTGACTCCACCGCCGGCGTCGGTGAAGATGAATTCTTCAGCCTCGACCCGATCGAAGAACGCGTAATCGTTTTCGATGTTCGCCTTGCCAATGTCGCGTTCCAACTGCATCAGGTCGAGCTTAGCTTGCGTTTCTTTCTTGTCTGTCTGGCTAAAAGCGACAGAGACCGCCGCCAGAACTATCAACGCAGGAATAATCGTTCGTTTCATCTTTACCGGACCCTTTCGTTAGCGTGGATGCATTCAATTCAACGCGCCTGATTCTCCGTCACTTTCATCGTTAAGCAGCCGCGTGGTGTTCTCAGCGATACTGAAGGGCTGAGCCATCTCAGAGGTGTTCACCGGTTGCTTCCAGGTTGCGGCGGGAATGCTCTGGCCGGCAGGCAAAGCCGAAGTGTATGCGCCGGGCAACTGTTTGTCTCTTGCGGCGGCTAACGACTTCCCACTTTCCCTGGGCGTGCTCGGCGCGAGCAGATACGCATGAAGCAACCGACCGAGACCCAGCACAAAAATCGCAAACACGGGAACGAACAGCGCAAAGAAATCACTCTTCATTGCCGTCATCAAAGCTGCCAACGGAACCAGCAGCAGACTGAGGATCATCAGGATTAATCCCCAGCGAACGCCTTTCTGGCGCGACGAGAGGTCCCCTTTTGCTTCCCGTTCAAACCCTTCGAGGACGCCGCCGCCTCTGACTAACTCAGATACGATCGCGAGCGGAAACCCGCAGCGCGAACAAAAGCGCATCTCCTCCGAAACCTGCTCCTGACTGCATTGTGGACAGAACATTTGAAGTGCGACCAGCTTAACTCGTGGTGCTTAGGAGTACGAGGGCGGGTTGGTGAGAGTTCAGTGTGTCTGCATTCGGGCAACGGTCGGTCCCGGGAGCGTGATGATCGTTAGCCGAGAGCGCCGAAGGCGCGGCATTCAATAGCCCCGGGCGTCAGCCCGGGGATCGTGAACGAAAAGATCAAAAGCCCGCTTTAGCGGGCGACAGACAGTTAGTCATCCAGCCTAACAACCTCGTAGTGATCGATGACGTGGATTTGCATGTATTTGCCGTGAGACTCAGCTTTCATCAACTTATCGTATTCATCAGATGGGACGTCTTTATAGCGATAGGTTTCACCGGTCCTGAAGACAACATCGAGGGATCTACTTTTCGGATCATAACGAACTTTGCGAAGCATACTCGATCTAACCGGCTTGAACCTGGCCGTGCCACTCTCCACGTCTTCATCTGGAGCTGCATCCGATAACGAGTCGATAAGCCTCGCGGCCAGTCTCGCACGTTCATCTTCAGATAAGGCGAGCGCAAGCTTTTCAACTTCGTCAAAGCTAGTCATGAAACAAGGATAATCTCGAGAAGTTTGGACGAGCAAAGATGATTATTGGCGAGACGGATGATCTCCAGACGGGGTCAGTACCGGGAGCGTTAGCGACCGGGTCATTTGAGCCGAGCCTTCACGCGCTCTGGATCTCGACCTGCGTACGTACAGGCCAGGACGATCACCGTGTCGCCAGCAACACGATACCAAACCAGATACGGGAACCGATGAACGATTGCTCGGCGAATGTCGCGATGCGAGGATTTCGGGATCAATAGTGATGAGATCCGGGCTGCTCATGAGGGCAGTTTATTCCTAATCATGCCTTCGCGTAAATCTCTGCACCTCCGTGCACAAACTCTTCCGCTTTCTCTTTCATCCCCAGACCCAGCGCCGCCTGCTCATCGATCTCTTTCTGCGCCGCATACTCCCGCACATCCTGCGTAATCTTCATCGAACAAAAATGCGGACCGCACATGGAACAGAAGTGGGCTAACTTGGCGCCTTCCTGCGGCAGGGTTTCGTCGTGGTACTCGCGGGCGACTTCGGGGTCGAGGGACAGGTTGAATTGGTCTTCCCAGCGGAATTCGAATCTTGCTTTCGATAGAGCGTTGTCGCGGTATTGAGCGCCGGGGTGGCCTTTCGCTAAGTCGGCGGCGTGGGCGGCGATCTTGTAGGCGATGACGCCGTCTTTCACATCTTTCTTGTTGGGCAGGCCGAGGTGTTCTTTGGGTGTTACGTAGCAGAGCATCGCGGTGCCGTACCAGCCAATCATCGCCGCGCCGATGGCCGACGTAATGTGGTCGTAGCCGGGCGCGATGTCGGTCGTCAATGGGCCCAGCGTGTAGAACGGCGCTTCGCCGCAGGTCTCGAGCTGCTTGTCCATGTTCTCTTTAATCAAATGCATCGGCACGTGGCCGGGGCCTTCGATCATTACCTGGCAGTCGTATTCCCACGCGATTTTGGTTAGCTCGCCGAGCGTTTCGAGCTCGGCGAATTGCGCTTCGTCATTCGCGTCGGCGATTGAGCCGGGACGCAGACCGTCGCCTAAGCTAAACGAGACGTCATAGGCGGCCATGATTTCGCAGATGTCGCGGAAGTGCGTGTAGAGAAAACTTTCCTGGTGATGCGCGAGACACCACTTGGCCATGATCGATCCACCTCTGCTTACAATTCCGGTGGTGCGTTTCGCGGTGAGCGGAATGTACGGCAGGCGCACGCCGGCGTGAATCGTGAAGTAGTCGACGCCCTGCTCAGCCTGTTCGATCAAAGTGTCGCGAAAGATTTCCCAGGTCAGATCCTCGGCTTTGCCGCCGACTTTTTCCAAAGCCTGGTAGATCGGCACGGTGCCTATGGGCACGGGCGAATTGCGTATGATCCATTCGCGCGTCGCGTGAATGTTCTTACCGGTAGAGAGATCCATCACGGTGTCTGAGCCGCACTTGATCGACCAGCGCATCTTTTCGACCTCATCGTCGATGGAAGAGAGCACGGCTGAGTTCCCGATATTCGCGTTGATCTTCACCAGGAAGTTGCGGCCGATGATCATCGGCTCAGATTCCGGATGATTGATGTTGGCGGGGATGATGGCGCGGCCGCGGGCGACTTCGTCGCGGACAAACTCGGGCGTGACGTAAGACGGAATTGAGGCGCCAAACGACTCTCCGCGATGTTGGTGGCTGAGTGATGAGCGATCGTCATTTGGAGTGCGCTGACTTGTCAGCGCTTTTCCTTCCCCAAAGGAAAGCGGCGATCCCGACTCGTCGGGACCGCACTCCAAAGATCGCCCCAGGTTTTCTCTGATCGCGATGAATTCCATTTCCGGCGTGATGATGCCGCGCTTCGCGTAGTGCATCTGCGTCACGCATGCGCCCTTCTTTGCGCGCAGGGGAGTGCGGCGCAGCGTCGGGAAATCTTCCAGACGCCCTTTGTCGCGCGCCGTCTGCGCAGCTTCAAAGGTAAGGTAGCCGTCGTCGATCGGATGGATGGCGCGGCCTTCATATTCCTCGACATCACCGCGGCCAACGATCCATTCACGGCGCAATTGTCCGAGGCCTTCGCGCACGTCAGTGTGCACAGATGGATCGCCATACGGGCCGGCGGTGTCGTAGACGCGTACAGGTGGATTCTCTTCCAACTCATTCTTGAAATTGCGCGTAGGGTTCTGATCGATCTCGCGGAAGGGAACGCGCACGCCCGGTTGTGCGCCGTCGATGTAAATGCGGCGTGAGTGGGGAAGTTGTGCTTCAGTGTTCTTGATTGGTTTGATTGCGGCGCTCATAAAATCTCCTAACTGCGAATGGATCTACAGCAGCATGATGCTGGTGAAGAACCCTGACTGCCAGCCCATGTCGCGCGACTTTCGTTCGATGATTTCCAGTTCGCCTTTGTCGAACCAAAGACCACCGCACTTCTGGCAAGCGTCGATGACGACCGCGTCGGCAATGCGGCGCTTCATCAAATCCAGCCCATCAACCGGGCATTTGCGCGCGCCTTCGCCAAGCGCGTTGACCTTCACCCAGCATTCCGGACAAAAGCGGTTGCCGGAAGTTGACGTCTGCAAACGGTCTTCGGCGAATTGTCCGGCACAGCGAAAGCAATTCTGATTGTCTGCCATATCTCACTCCTTTGATTTGTAAGAACTGGCGACCGGTCCATCATGCCACACGCGAAGGCTGAAAACAGAAAACCGCCCCACCTTTGAACTGGATGGAACGGTCATGGTGACTGTTTCTCCCTTCGACGGTGCTAACCGCATCAGGTTCAAGGGGTCTCCTGGATTGGGATTGCGGAATTCGGAATGCGGATTTTAAGAACCGCCGCACTCGAATCGATCAATCACAATCGTTCGGACTCTCAGCCGTGAATCAATATCGGATCGGTGTTCAGCAGGTTTTCAATCCGCATTCCGAAATCACCAATCTACAATCGTTCCGGCTCCCCCGAAACTTATTCTGTTGTCAATGCGATTTGAGTTGCACGAGCGGGGCACTAGCCCGAGCGTAAGGGGGGGCTCACAAGAGAAGCGCGAAATGGATCCCTCCCTTACGGTCGGGCTACTGCCCCGGACGCGAGCAACTCACAATTCATAGACCACCGGAATTCTAGAGCCGTTGCACGGAACGCGCAACCATGTGGTTCACGGGCTAAGTCATCTTCAAAGCCTGGCCCACAGAAGGATCTCGCCGCACGCGCCAGATTTTCGAATCGAGATAGTAATGAATAAAAGCGTAGCCCCAGAGAAAGGCGATGCCGAGCTGAATCGGCTTAGTCAAAGCCGCCGGTGAATCGCCGGTGTGCAGATTCAGATAGCCCAGGTACTGGCGCGGTCCCTGATACATGATGCCGAACAGAATTCCAAACGCGAGGTAATAAATAAGACGGCGAGAGATCAACGCTGCCGGGCCGTAATCCTGTACGCACGCCTCTGGCGTGCTGGTCGCGACGTTCAGCGCGCGAGACGCGCGCGTACCGTACTTCTGATTATGAAACCAGATCAGTCTTTGATATTGCAGGTTGTGATAGATCGTCAGAATCGCCACCAGGGCAATCGGCTTTGCCGGCATTGGCGTAATCAAGGCGATCCAATGCATCGGGATCGCTGCCGCGAGCAGCAGATATTTCGGAACGTTGAGGGGTTCGCGCAGGAGTAATCGCTGCACCTGGCGGATCAACCAGCCAATTCCCAGAGCGATAGTGCCGATTAGCAGCATCATCGCCACGGCATTTACGCCACCGCGCAGGAGCGGCGGCACTCGCGCCATGGCGGTTTGATCGTTTGCGATGAAGGCGACGAACGGATAATTGAACGCGAACATCAGCAGCCAACGATCGAGCACGTTGTCGATGGGCGCGAGGTCATTGTTCTTTTTCTTGTACAGCACCATGAAGCCGTAGTGCTGTTTGACCAGATGGTAATAGGCCCAGAGCGCGGCCACGAAAAAGAAAGTGAAGCCGGCGCCGAGCAGGACCAACGCCGGGCCGATGATGAAGAAGAGGAGCGAGCCCAGCAGCAGACGTTTGCGCGTCTTCCATTCTGATTTGTCGAAGTAGGTACGTGAGAAGGTGCCGAAGACATGCGGCGCGTCGATTAAGATCGCCCAGCCGGCAACCATGGGAATGAGGGGTAACACGCCGGTGATGTAAAGGATGAGCAGCGCGTAGCTGGCGGCGACTGAGCCGATAAACCAGATCAGGTCTTCGCGGGCGCTGATGATCCAGCGGAGCGATATGGCGCCGGTGCGCGCTTGATCGATTGTTTCAGTCGTAGCGGCCATTTGCATGTGTGTCAGAAGCCCGACCGTCAGGGAGGGCAACTCGCCAGGAGGGATAGCCACAGATTCACGCAGATCAGGACCGTCTGCTTATCCGTGTAAATCCGTGTTCATCTGTGGCTGAGTGGTCTCGTTAGCTGCCCTGCGTCACGGTCGGGCTTCTGACACTAACTCTCTCGCAAATCTCTGCCGGTCATCTCGACCGGCTTTTCCAGGCCCAGCAATCCCAGCATCGTCGGCGCCACGTCTTCCAGCGCTCCGCCCTCACGCAGCTTTGCGCCGATTGAATCTTCATCGATGAGATGAAACGGCACCGGGTTGGATGTGTGCGCGGTATGCGGCTGGCCGGTCTTTGGATCAATCATCTGTTCGGCGTTGCCATGATCGGCCGTGATCAGAGTTGTGCCCTTTGCGGTGCGCATCGCTTTCGTAATCCAACCCAGACAGGTATCGACGTACTGCACAGCTTCGATGGTCTTATCGAGTTTGCCGGTATGGCCGACCATGTCCGGATTAGCGAGGTTCACGATAAACACATCAGCTTCACCGCCTTCGATGGCGCGCAAAAGCTTGTCAGTAATCTTGAACGCCGACATTTCGGGAGCGAGATCGTATGTGGCCACTTTCGGCGAAGGGATCAGCAGACGCTTTTCGTGCGGGAATTCAAGCTCCGCGCCGCCGTTAAAGAAATAGGTCACGTGCGCGTACTTCTCAGTCTCGGCCATCCGGTAGTTTTCGACTTCATTCACCGCGAACACGCCGGCCAGAATGTGTCGCGGCACTTCCGGCGGAAAGGCGACCGGCAAAGGGTAGGTCTTGTCGTAAACCGCAAAGCAGACAAAGTGCGTGTGCGGCCGATTGGGAACGGGAAATTCTTCAAAGCCGGGGACGGCAATCGCGCTGGTGATTTGCCGAGCGCGGTCCGCGCGAAAGTTGAAGAAGATTACCGAGTCGCCATCTTCGATCTTGCCGACCGGTTGGCCATCCTTCCGCAGGCAGACGATTGGCTCTACGAATTCATCGGTGATATTGCGTTCATACGACTGCCTGATCGCCGCGACCGGGTCATTCGTCCGCTCGCCTTCGCCGTTCACCAGCAAGTTGTAAGCTTTCTCAATTCGCTCCCAACGCTTGTCGCGATCCATCGCATAGTACCGGCCGACGACGCTGGCGATTTTGCCGACGCCAATCTCAAGACACTTCTGCTGCATCGCTTCGATGTATTTAATCGCGGAAGCAGGCGGCGTATCGCGTCCATCGAGAAAGCAGTGTACGAAGACGCGCCGCAGGTCGTGGTCTTTCGCCAGGCGCAGGAGTGCGTACGCGTGTTCCTGCGAGGAATGAACCATGCCGTCGGACACCAGGCCCATGATATGCAGCGCGCGTCCGTGCTTGAGGGCGTTATCGATAGCAGAATTCAGCGCCAGGTTGTGAGTAAAGCTGCCCGAGCCGATTTCATGAGTGATGCGTTCGACGTCCGTGGGCAGGACGCGGCCGGCGCCGAGACACAGATGGCCGACGTTCGAGTTACCCATGATTCCCCTGGGTAAGCCGACGCATTCACCTGAGGCCTGCAGCAAAGTCTGCGGATACTTCTCGCGAATCTCGTCGTAGAAAGGCATTTTCGCGAGAGCGATCGCATTGCCCTCGCGCTCGGCGCGATAACCAAAGCCGTCGAGGATGATCAGCGTAAGCGGAGCTTTTTTCATTTATTCATTGATAAGTTGTTCATTTACTCATTGATTCATCGGCTCATTGGATGATTCACTTGGTCTACAAGCCAATGGCCAATGAGTCAATGAGCAAATGAATAAATGAATCAATTCCAATAATCCGGACTCTCTTTCATATTCGGATCAGGCCGTTCCATCCAACGTTCCGGACGATGCAGCGGAATAAATCCAAATCGTTCATACAAACCGTGAGCGTCTTTCGTAGATAAGACCCAGCGGCGAAACCCCTGCAACTGCGGATGGGCGACGATGACTTCCATCAGCCACTTGGACAAACCGCGCCCACGATATTCGGGCAGAACGAATACGTCGGCCACCCAGGCGAAGGTCGCATAGTCGGTGACGATGCGCGCGAAGCCAACTTGCTCGTCGCCATGATAAATGCCGAAAGGCAGCGAGTTCCGGATCGATCTTTCAACAACTTCGCGTGAGCGGCCGGTCGCCCAATACGTTTCGTTACTGAGATAGTTGTGAATTAGATCGAGATCGAGACGCGCGCGATCAGTGCTGATGGTGTAAGCGTCGCGATGCCAGGTGTCGGTCATGAGCGTGTCAGAAGCCCGACCGTAAGGGAGGGCAGCGCTGTCTATCGAAACTGTAATGGTCAAAGTGAATGCCGCTCATAATGCAATCTGCCCTCCCTCACGGTCGGGCTTCTGACACTTACTTCGGAGATATGTCGCTGCGCAGATAGAACAACAAATCAGTCGATGGCGGATCGATGCCGAGCTGGCGAATCATGCCCACAACCTGGCCCCGGTGCATGGTCGCATGATTGGCGACGTGCCGCATTTGATCCACCAGCCGCATCGAGCTCGGATCGCCGTTGAGAAGTTTGAAATGCACATCGGCCGCCAGTCCGGACTCATCCAATCCTGAGATAAATTGCGTGCGACGATCTATCACTTCGCTCCAACGATCGTAGAGCGTCGCCAGATCGCCGCACGACTCTGAACTCCACATCGACCAGGCTTCATCTTTCAAAGGCCAGCGACCGTGCCAGCGCTCGAGCCAAATCCATTCCGCGCCGGCCATGTGCGTCAGCGTCCCAAGAATTGAGCGATGGCTGATGCCGAAATCACGCTGCAGCTGTTCGTCACTCAGATTGTCGGCCGCGTCCATGGCCAGGTTGTTGGCCCACTCGGTGTAATCAAAAAGGTGTCTGATGTCTGCCAGGTCCATTGGAGTAGCGCAAGTTGTTAACTTGCGTAAGTAGTAACGCAAGCAGTTAGCTTGCGCAGGTTGCCTTAAAAGAACCGCAAACTAACAGTTTGCGTTACGTTGCCTGACGAAATGCCGCTCGTCCGGGATAGCGGGCGGCATCGCCCAGTTCTTCCTCAATGCGCAGCAGTTGATTGTATTTCGCAATGCGATCGCTGCGCGATAACGACCCGGTCTTGATCTGCCCCGCGTTGGTGGCGACGGCCAGGTCGGCGATGAAAGCGTCCTCAGTCTCGCCCGATCGATGCGAGATGACTGCCGTGAGCCCATTCGATTTTGCCAGCGCGATGCAATCGAGCGTCTCGGTCAAGGTGCCGATCTGATTCACCTTGATGAGAATGGAATTCGCGACGCCCAGGTCGATTCCTTTTTGCAGAAACTGCGTGTTGGTGACGAACAAATCATCGCCGACCAGTTGAATTGATTTACCAAGTTCGCCGGTCAGCGTCTTCCAACCGTCCCAATCGTTTTCCGCCATGCCGTCTTCGATCGAGATGATTGGATAGTTGGCCACCCAACTCTTCCAGAAGTCGATCATCTGATCGCTGGAAAGTTTACGGCCATCTGATTTCTTGAAGACATAGGACCCGTCGTCATAGAACTCGCTGGCCGCCGGATCGAGCGCGAGCAGGACATTGCTGCCGGCTTTGTATCCGGCTTGATCGATGGCTTGCAGAATAGTTTCGATTGCTTCTTCGTTCGATTTGAGATTCGGGGCGAAACCCCCTTCGTCGCCCACGCCGGTTGAATATCCTTTGTGCTTCAGGATCGATCGCAGTTGATGAAAGATTTCGGCGCCGGTGCGCAGGGCTTCGGCAAAACGTGGTGCGCCCACGGGCACGATCATGAATTCCTGAAAGTCTACGTTGTTGTCGGCATGCGCGCCGCCGTTGACAATATTCATCATGGGCACCGGCAGCGTGTTCGCCGCTTCACCGCCGAGATAAAGATACAGCGGCAGCTGGCGCAGGTTTGCGGCCGCACGCGCGTTGGCCAAAGACACCGCCAGCAGCGCGTTCGCGCCGAGTTTGGCCTTGTTCGGCGTGCCGTCCAGGGCAATCAACTTCTCGTCGATTGCGCGCTGATCGAGCGCATCCATGCCTTTTAATTCGCTGGCGATCGTGTCGTTGACGTTCGCGACGGCGCGGGAGACGCCCTTGCCGCCGTAACGCTGCTTGTCGCCGTCGCGCAACTCGACCGCTTCGTGCTCGCCGGTTGAAGCGCCCGAAGGAACAGCCGCGCGGCCGCGTTCACCGCTCGTCAAAACTACATCGGCTTCGACAGTAGGATTTCCGCGCGAGTCGAGAATTTCGCGTGCATGGATTCGATCAATTTGGCTCATATGGGTTTCAACGGGGAGACAAACTTTATCATCGCGCCAGCGATTTTGATAGACTCGCCGCGCCAAATGGACACTGCAATTCGCTCAGATTCGGATGCGCTGGTTGAGTTTCGCGCGGTCACTTATACCGTTGATGGAACTCGGCCCATCATCGACCAACTTTCGTTCGACGTGCATCGCGGCGAAACGCTCGTGCTGCTCGGCGAATCTGGCTGCGGCAAAACGACGACGCTGCGATTAGTGAATCGGCTGCTGACACCGACGGCGGGCCAAGTTCTGGTTGAAGGAAAAGCCACGACTAACTGGGACGTAATTCAATTGCGCCGCCGGACTGGCTATGTGATTCAGGAAGCGGGCCTGTTTCCGCACTTCACGGTCGATGAAAATGTGGCGCTCGTACCCTCGCTCGAAAGATGGGAACGCAGCCGCATCAGTCAACGAACGACAGAGATGTTGGATCTCGTCGGTCTCAATGCGCGGCAGTTTGCCGGACGCTATCCGCGTGAATTGTCCGGCGGGCAGCGGCAGCGCGTTGGTGTCGCGCGCGCGCTGGCTGCAGATCCGCCGCTGCTGCTGATGGACGAGCCGTTTGGCGCGCTCGATCCGCTGACGCGTGCTTCTCTGCAGAAAGAGTTTGCTGAGCTGAAGTCACGCCTGGGGAAGACTGTGATTTTTGTGACCCATGATGTGCGCGAGGCGCTGATGCTGGGGACGCGCATCGCGCTGATGGATAAAGGGAAGATCGTTCTGTTGGAAACGCCGGAAGGTTTTCGCAGATCGACTAATGAATACGCTCGCGGCTATTTGGAAACGATGACAATGCAGATTTGATCCACAGATTACGCAGATTTCACAGATTAGAACTAACTGCTCCTATTCATCTTCTGTGTAATCTGTGAAATCTGTGGATGATTTAAATGCTCGAATTCCTCAAAGCCAACTGGTCCGACATACTCGCGCACATCACGCAGCATGTGTGGCTGGTGTTTCTCTCGATCGCGATCGCGGTCCTGATCGCGCTTCCCGTCGGCATTCTGATCACGCGCCGCAAGCGTCTGCGCGCGCCCATTCTGGGAATCGCCAATGTCATGCAGACCATTCCCAGTCTCGCGTTGTTTGGATTCCTGATCCCACTGCCATTCATCGGCGGGATTGGCCCGCGCACCGCGATTGTGGCGCTGGTCTTCTACGCGCTGCTGCCGATCATTCGCAACACCGTCACGGGAATTCTGGGAATTGATCCATCAGTGCGCGAAGCCGCGGTGGCCATGGGCATGACTGATCGACAAGTGCTCTGGCAAGTCGAATTGCCTTTGGCGATGAGTGTCATTCTCACCGGCGTCCGCGTCGCAGTTGTCATCACGATAGGCGTGGCGATTATCGCCGCCGAAGTCGGCGCCGGCGGATTGGGTGAATACATCTTTCGTGGTCTGCGGCTCAATGACAATCGCTTGCTGCTGGCGGGAGCCTTACCTTCAGCGGCGATGGCGCTGGTCGCTGATTTTGGATTTGGATTGATCGAGAAGCGTTTTGACACCTCGATCCCGCGGCGCCGAAGATCGAAGCGAGTTGCGATAGCTCTGGTGTCGCTAATCACGCTTGCGTTGATTGGCTTCGGCGGTTGGCGGCTACTGCGTAATCGCTCGGCGGCATCAGCGAATCGCGGCCACGTCACGGTTGGCTCGAAAGACTTCACCGAATCAAACTTGCTGGCCGAAATCGTTGCACAGATGCTGGAAGCCCAGAACGTCGAAGTCGATCGCAAATTCGATCTGGGAGGGAACCTGGCGCACACCGCGATTGTAGGTGGTCAGATCGATATTTATCCGGAATACACCGGCACCGCGTTTACGTCGATCCTGCATCATCAGCCGATCACTGATCCCAAAACAGTATTTGACCAGGTTCAGTCCGAGTACTCGAGCCAGTTCAATCTTCATGTTAGCCCGCCGTTGGGGTTCGACAATACGTTCGCAATTCTGGTGCGCGGCGAAGCAGCACAGCGCTTTAACCTTAAGACAATTTCGGATGCAGCAAAGTATTCTCCGCAATGGCACGCGGGATTCGGTCATGACTTCATAGTGCGGCAGGACGGTTATCCGGGGTTTTCCAGCACCTATGGTTTGCGTTTTGCAGGTGTCAGCGACATGTCGCTTGATTTGACCTACACGGCGTTAGCGTCGCGCAAGGTCGATATGATTGCCGGAAACTCGACCGACGGAAGGATTGCGTCGCTCGATCTGGTGCAACTTGAAGACGATCGTCATTACTTTCCGCCCTACGAAGCGGTGTTCATCGTTCGTCGTGATGTGAAAGACATTGTGGATGCGGAAGCGTCTCAAGCAACCCCACTCGATCGCGTTATGAGCAAACTGACTCGGGCGATTTCAACCGACGAGATGCGCCAGCTGAATTACGAAGTTGACGGCGCCAAACGCGACAAGAAGATCGTCGTACATGAATGGCTGGTCAAGAAAGGATTCGTTAAGTAGATGAAGGTTCTCGTTACGGGCGGCGCCGGTTACATCGGCAGCGTGGTCACCGAAGAGTTGTTGAATGACGGCCATGAGGCAGTCGTGTATGACAATCTCATCAAAGGCCACCGTGCTGCCGTCGACGCGCGCGCAAAATTCATCGAAGGCGAATTGATGGACGGCGCCGGTGTGCGGCGCGCGCTGATGGACAACCAGATTGAAGCAGTCATTCACATGGCTGCACATTCGCTGGTGGGAGAATCAGTCGAAGAACCGGCAAAGTATTTCGAGAACAATCTGGTCGCCGGGCTGAAATTGATCGATGCGATGCGCGAGTGCGGCGTGAGCAAGCTCGTTTTTTCTTCCACGGCCGCGACTTATGGCGAGCCCGAGAAGCAGCCGATCGAAGAGAATGATCCGACGCAACCAACGAACCCTTACGGTGAATCCAAACTCGCGTTTGAAAGGGCCTTGCACTGGTACGAGAACGCGTACGGCCTACGTTACGCGAGCCTGCGTTATTTCAATGCCGCGGGCGCGAGCAAACAGTTCGGTGAGCAGCACGATCCGGAAACCCATCTGATTCCGCTGGTCTTGCAGGCGGCGAACGGCTCCCGCGCCGATGTGCGAATCTTCGGGGATGATTATCCAACTCGCGACGGCACCTGTGTCCGCGATTACATTCACGTGATCGATTTGGCGCGGGCGCACATTCTGGCGCTCAACATCCTCGATGAGCGCAGCGCGATCTACAACCTTGGCTGTGGCGGCGACGGCTACACAGTCAAGGAAGTGATTGACGTGGCGCGCGAGGTGACGGGCCGCGACATCGCTACGCAAACCGTCAAGCGTCGCGCCGGCGATCCGGCAGTGCTGATTGCCAGCTCAGAAAAGATCAGTCAGGAACTTGGATGGTCGCCTAAATTTCAGGATTTGAAATTGATCGTTAAATCGGCCTGGGATTGGCTGCAGGAAAATCCTGACGGATACGGGTCAGTACCATCCGCGTAAGCGCATGGGATAAAAGGAGCCCGATTAAGTTAGCGGCAATATGTGATCCATCCGCTTACGCGGATGGTACTGACCTCATGACCGCTCCGACTCCCGGGTCGTTAATAATTCACCTCTCTCAAACGTCTTCAGTGCGGCACGTTCTGCCGCCGATTTCTTAACAAACTTTTTTAGATAAGCGGTCGTACTGAAAGAACCCGGCGCGAAATCATGCGTTATCTCTTCTCATTTTATGCTGACGCGGCGCGCATTGCGCTGCAATCGATTCTGGCGCATAAGCTGCGCGCGTTTTTGACGCTCATCGGCATCATCATCGGCGTGGCGGCGGTGGTGGTGGTGGGCGCGTCGGTCAGCGGCCTCAATACTTACGTCACCGAGAAAGTGGCGAAGCTGCTTGGCGCGAACCATTTCATGATGGCCCGGATGGCCTTCCAGGGTCACATGACTGACGACGAGTTCGAGCGCCGCAATCGCCGCAACAAGCGTCTGAATTGGGACGATTACGAATTTGTGCGCGACCACTGCACTTCGTGCGCGGAAGTGGGCGTGGAAGTCGGCAGCGGCATCGATCTCAAGCAGGACGGGATCGAATTTCCCGGCGCGGTCGTGCTCGGCGTGACTTCGAACATGCAGGACATCGAGGACAAAACGATTGCCGACGGTCGCTTTATTTCGCCCGATGAAGTCCAGCGCTCGGCTTATGTCTGTGTCCTGGGAAGCGAGATCAAAGACAAGTTCTTCCCGATTGGCAGCGCGCTGGGCCGAACCCTGAAAGTGCGCGGCATCCCCATGGAGGTCGTGGGTGTTGAAGAGGGCCGCGGCTCGTTCTTTGGCGACTCGCTGGATCGTCACATCTATATTCCGGCGACGACGCACTTGCAGATCTTCGGTCGTAACGGCCTGCAGATTCACGGCAAGGCACCCACCCGGGAAAACTTTCAACCGGTAATCGAGGACGCGCGCGTCTCGATGCGCAACAAGCATCGTCTGAAGGGAAATGAAGAAGACGATTTCGGTTTGGTGGACGTCGAGTCGCTCAACAATCAGGTCGATCAATTTACCGGCACAATTGCCGCAGTGGTTGTACCCATCACCGCGATAACTTTAATCGTGGGCGGCATCGTCGTCATGAACATCATGCTGGTCAGCGTCACCGAGCGGACTTTTGAAATAGGTCTGCGTAAGGCGGTGGGCGCGACGCGGCGGCAAATCCTGATGCAGTTTCTGATTGAGTCGGGAATGTTGTGCGCCTTCGGAGGTGTGATGGGATTAATGACCGCTTACGGAGTGGTGAAGTTGATAACTGCCCTGGCGGGAATCACGATGACGATTACCGTCGTCTATGTCGTGATCTCTATAGGCGTCTCATCGATCATCGGCATGCTGTTCGGAATCTATCCGGCTTTCAAGGCGGCGCGCTTGAATCCGATTATCGCGCTGACGAAAGCGTGATAACAAAACCGGGCTTTGTGCTTCGTACTTTGTGCTTTGATCGTTTCCCAAAGCTCAAAGTACAAAGCTCGAAGTACCGATAATCGCAACTTCGACAAGTGACGTGAAACTTCGATTACCCAAATTCTTTCCGCGCGAAACGCTGGCCATGGCGCTCGACAATGTGCGCTCGAACAAGTTTCGCAGTTTTCTCACAGTGCTCGGCATCGTCATTGGGGTGATGGCCGCAATCGTGGTCGCGTCGATTCTCACCGGCATGCGCCAGAACATCATCTCGATGATCGAAGAGTACGGCACCAATAACATCTATGCTTTCCATTTGACGACCGGACCTCGGACCTCCACGGATCGCGCCGAGCGTCTGCGGAAACCGCTGGTGGCGGGAGATGCGGAGGCTCTCAAAACGCAAGCGCCGGCGATTGCGGACGTGGCCGTGACCGCGCCCAACATTGGTTACAACGGCGGCCCGTTCGACGACAACATTACTTACCAGGGCCAAAACTATCGTTGGGGAAACACGCAAGGCGTGACGCCGAACTATGCCACCATTGCCAACGTCAATCTCCGTGAAGGCCGCTTCATCGTCGAGTCTGATGAAGAGCAAAGGCGCAATGTAATGGTCATCGGCGTCAACGCGGCAGATGCGCTCTTTCCCGGCAAGCAGGATGGCATCGTGGGCACGCAAGTGCGTATGGGCGGCTACGACTTTGAAATTATCGGCGTGCTGGAGAAGCGAAAGTCCGGTTTCTTTGGCGAGAACGAAGAGGACAACGCCGTGCTGATTCCGTTTCGCACGGCGCAGAAAGTTGCGCCCGGCCGCGGCTGGGTGCTGTTTGTTATCCAGGCGAAGTCAGGTCAATTGAACGAGGCGCTGACGCAATCGGAAGATATTCTGCGCCGCCGCCGCAACGTGAAGTTCGGCGATCCAAATAACTTCGACATCAAAACGGCCGACAATTTCGTCAAGCAGTTCGACAGCATCTTTGCCATGGTGGGCCTGGTCGCGATTGCGATCTCCAGTCTGGGTCTGCTGGTCGGCGGCATCGGCGTGATGAATATCATGCTGGTCAGCGTAACGGAACGGACGCAGGAGATCGGCATTCGCAAAGCTCTCGGCGCGCGCCGCCGCGACATTACCAATCAATTTTTGTTTGAAGCGATGACGCTGACGTTTTTGGGTGGCATGCTGGGTGTCCTGTTGGCGATAGGGACGAGCAAACTGGTGATGTTGTTGATTCCCAGTATGCCGGCGTCGGTCCCAATGTGGGCCGTGACCTCAGGGATTACGGTGAGCGTTGGCGTAGGTTTGATCTTTGGAGTCTGGCCCGCCCGAAAAGCCGCGCGTTTGGATCCGATTGAATGTCTGCGCTACGAATGAGTCAATTTGGAGTGCGCCGGCAGAAGTCCCGATTCATCGGGACGGCGACGGCGCTTTGGATTTGATCGTCAGTGTAGGTAAAGTCGATCCATAGCGCCGTCGCCGCTACGCTCTGCCGGCGCACTCCAAAGACTACTCGACCGCCATTGGCGTTTTCAGTGATTGGATGATTTGCTGATACTCGGGATCGTCGCGCAACGAATCCCAATTCTTGTCTTTCTCAAACCAGGCGCGGTTCTGATTTCCTAACTCAATCGCGCGCCGCAGCCACTTCAGAGCTTCATCACGCTCGCCTTCAACCGCGTACGCCGACGCCAGCCAATACGAAACGTCGTGATCCGTGTTCGCGGTCTCTTTCACTTCGTCGGTGAGTTGCGCGCGCGCTTCTTCATTGAAACCAAGCGCACTGAGAAAGGTTGCATAAATCGGACGAATGCCGTCGAGCTGTGGCTGCTGCTCCAAAACCTGTTCGAGAATCTCTGCCGCTTTCACCACGTCGCCGTGATAGTAAAGCGCGCGGGCGCGAAACGTCTTGATTAGAGGATGATCCGGTTCGACCGTGGCGCCCTCATCGAGTTCGCTGACGGCGCGCTCGAATTCTCCCCGATAGGTGAAAATGCGCGCGCGGTTATAGCTGGCGACGACCTTCTCGGCCGGGCTCAAGCGCGCCATGCGTTCGAAACAGCGCAGGGCCTTTTCATATTCACCATCGAGCCGCGCAATCACGCCGCGCTGGAAATGGACGCCAGGATCGTTCGGTGACTCTCGCACCAGCTTCTCGGCAGTCTCTCTGGCGCGGTCCTTTTCGCCGTGCGAAAGATAGATCAGGACCATGTGCCGGCGCGGCTCGAGCAAAGACGGATCGAGCGCCAGGGCTCGATCGAATGCTTCAGTCGCCAAATCGTAATCGCCGGTCTCGCCGGTCCCTTTGATCACACGGTTCGCATAGGCCTTGCCGAGTCCGCTGTGCGCCAGCGCGAACGAAGGATCGAGATAGGCCGCGCGTTCGAAATGCTGGATGGCTTCATCGATGTCCTTGCGCCCAATTGTTTTGTAGACGAAGCGTCCGAGTGCGTCGCGGCCGCGCAAATATTCTTCGTAAGCCTCGGCGTTGGCCGTGGGCTGTTGCACCAGGCGATCCTTTTCATCGGGTGATAATTCAAGCCGCAGACCTTCGACGATTTCCTGGGTGATCGTGTCCTGCACACCGATGATGTCGTTGGCCTCGGCGTCGATGCGATCGCTCCAAAGCAAATCGCCTGATTCGACATCGACCAGCTGCGCCGTAACACGTAGACGATTGCCCGCGCGCAGGAAGCCGGCAGCCAGCACCGCAGACACACTCATTTCGCGGCCGGCCTGGCGCGGATCGACCTGCACACCCTGATACTTCACGATTTCTGAAGACGGGCGCACCACCAGCGAACGCACTCGCGCCAACTCGGTAATCACTGCATCAGCCAGCGAGAATTCATAGAAACTGGATTGCGGATCGTTACTGACGTTTTTGAATGGCAGGATGGCGATGCTCTTCCGTTCGCGATCGCTGACGCTGGTGACGGGAGTTTCATGGGCCGAGGTTTCGCCGGGGAACTTTTGCGGCGTGCTGCGATCGCCGGTGATGCCGCGCAGCCAGCGCATCGCCCGGCCCATGCGCCCGGAGCCGGCCATGTGCTTTGGCGCGACCGGCATGATCGGATCGAAGGTCTGCCCTCCGCCCGCTTCTATTTCGCGCAGAACCTGGCGCAAGTCATCGCGCATCTCGCCGACTTTCTGGTAGCGCTGTTTCGGATCTTTGGCGATGGCGCGATCGAGGATCGTTTGCAATTGCCAGGGCGCGCCGCCGGGCCGCGCTTCATTCAAAGGTATCGGATCTTCGTGCAGCACCGCGTGACGCACATCGACGCTCGTCTTGCCCTGGAACGGCCACGTGCCGGTCAACAATTCATAAAGCAGGACGCCGGTGGAAAAGATATCGGCGCGCGCGTCTACGCGTTCGCCGCGAGCTTGTTCCGGCGCGGCGTAGGTCGCGGTGCCGTAGGGGACGCCGACTTCGGTCAGATCGGTGTGATGAATATTTCCGGGCGAGGCGCTTTCATCAACCAGCTTCGCCAAACCGAAATCCAGAACCTTCACCTGTCCTGATGGCGTGACCATTATGTTGCCGGCTTTGATGTCGCGATGAACAATGCCGCGTTCATGTGCCGCGGCCAAAGCGTCCGCCACCTGGATAGTAATTGTGAGCGCGCTCCGCAGATCCAGAGGGCGGCCGTTCACCAGGTCTCGGACGTTCTTGCCCTCGACGTACTGCATGGCAATGAAGTGAACGCCTTCGATGTCGTTCAGATCGAAGATGGTGCAGATGTTCGGGTGATCTAGAGCCGAGGCGAGACGCGCTTCGCGCTCAAAACGTTTGAGGTTGGCTTCTTTAACGGTTAATTCCGGCGGCAGGACTTTGATAACGACAGCGCGACCCAGCTTTGTATCGGTCGCTTTGTAAACTGTTCCTTGACCACCGGCGCCAATCTTCTCGAGGATGCGGTAATTCCCAAGCTTCGCGCCGATCATTCTTTCGTATATTAAACGCTCAGATCGCAGATGGTGCAAATGGCGTCAGTACCATCCGCGTGAGCGGATGGGGTCAGAGGGCGTGTTTAAAGCAACGATTCGCTTTCTCCCATTTGCTGACGCAAATGGTACTCACCCCATCGCTCAGATCGCAGATTGGGGCAAAAGTAGTGCCGGCTGTTGGCTTGCGACGTTGCTGACAAGTTGCGCTACCTTTGCCCGTGAGCGATTTTTTCTGCTTCCGGTAATCCGCGCAGCCGCAGCATTGAGATCACGCCAAACAAGGGGCCGGGCGCCAGAATCGCAAACGCGTACCGCCAGCCCAGCGACGCTTCGACCCGCGGAATTAACTCAATCGAAATCGTCGTCAACAGAAATCCAAGACATGTCTGAATTGTCAGTGCCGTCCCGATGTATTGCGGATCACCGAGTTCCGTCACGCACGCTGAGAACTGCGCTGAGTCTGCGACTACGCTCGCGCCCCAAATTGCGGCTACGATCAATAGCGCCAGCGGGTGCGCGCCGAATAAGAAACCAATCAGCAGGCAACAACTGCCACTGATGGCCATTGCCGCTGAGGTCACAATTGTCCTGCCGATGCGATCGGCGATCAGTCCGGCGACGACACAGCCAAACGCGCCGCAACCAATCACGATGAACGAGCCGGCCTCGGCCAGTGCAGGCTCGCTCTTGCGCGCGGCCAGACTCGCGCGAATCATAAATGGAATCCAGGTCCACATCGCGTAGAGTTCCCACATGTGACCGAGGTACCCGAGATTGGCCAGCCTGACACCGCGATTGCGAAACACCCTGGCGACTTGTGACAAATCAAAACGGGCGGCCGGTAACGCGAACGGGCCGTCGCTCACAAACCAGAGGACAATCAACCCGCCGGCAATCGCCAGCACCGAGACGAACAGAATGTTGTTTCGCCAATTCGCACTGCCGACGGCATTGATGAGATAGGGCGTCGCTTTGCCCATTGTCAGCGCTCCGACCAGAACACCCAGGGCCAGGCCGCGGCCGTGACGAAACCAGGTCGCCAGGATCTTCATGGCCGGCGGATAGACTCCGGCGAGGCACATGCCGGTTAGAAAGCGGAGCGCTATCGCGAGCGTTGCATCGCGGGCCAGCCAGCCAAAAATTCCGTTAACGATCGCCCCGGCTAAAGCCGTCAAAGCAAACAGGTGACGCGGACTGATGATGTCCGGGAGATTGAAAAGCGCACTCAGCAACGTGCCGGCAACAAATCCAAGTTGGACTGAGAGTGTGAGCCAACCAGCGGCGCTGGCGCTCAGGTGCCATTCTTTCGTGAGCGCCGGAACGACTGCGGAGCCGCTGAACCAGAGCGACATGGCCAGCAGTTCGGCGATGGCCAGGAGCGCGAGCGTCCGCCAGCGATGACCCGAGACGTCAGATGATTCGGCAGGCTGAGTTTGCAAGCGGCAGATTGTAACGCAATTTGGAGTGCGCCGGCCTCGACGGCGCTTTGGATCGTTCGAGGGAATCCAAAGCGCCGTCGCCGCTGCGCCCTGCCGACGCACTCCAAAATATGGGCTCATCATCCAACGGCGTCCGCGTCATTCAATGAAACTTTCATTCTCGGGTTTGCGTTTCGGCATTAGCTCTATCATCTTGCCTGGTTAGCACGATAGCCTATGCCCATAACTCGTCGCGACTTCATTAAGACCGGAGCGCTTGCCGTAGGTGCTTCATGGCTGCGGCTGCCGCTCATCTCTGCCTCAGTCCCATCCAGGAAGATCATCATCATCGGCGCCGGCATGGCTGGACTGAGCGCTGGATACGAATTAACGCAAGCGGGGCACGATGTGACCATTCTCGAAGCTCGTGCGATTCCCGGCGGCCGGGTGCACACGCTGCGCGAACCATTCGCCGATGGGCAATATGCGGAGTGCGGCGCGGCCCGTATTCCCGATGATCACGATCTGACACTCAAGTACGTGAAGTTGTTCGATGTCCCGCTCGAACCGATGTACCCTTCGACATTGTCAGCCCTGCGAGTCAACGGCGCTTCAAAGCAGGAACTTTCGATTGACGGTTTTACCGAAGGACTCTCGCAGTTCTTTGGTCCTGAATTTACCGGGCCGACGCGTTTCAGGAAGATCAAAGGCGGAAACGACAATCTGCCCAAGGCCGTCGCGCAACGCCTGGGCGCGAAAATCCATTACAGCTCGCCAGTCGTCAAGCTCGAGCAGGATGCGGCCAGCGCTCGGGTCACCTTCCTCGAGAAAGGCGCGCGGCAAACGATGACCGCAGATCGAGTTCTTTGCGCGGTTCCGTATACGACATTGCGAAATGTCGAGTTGCCCTCGAACTTTTCTCAACGCAAATTGGACATCATCAAGAAGCTGCGATACGCAAATGTCTCTCGCGTTTACCTGCAAGCGAAAAAGCGTTCGTGGGAAGAGAAGGGATTGAACGGATTTGCCATCACCAGCGGCGGAATCGAAATCTGGCAACCAACCTGGAACCAGCCCGGACCGCGCGGCATCCTGATGACTTACAACCGTCCCGGTGAAGCTGAGCGCATTGCCGCGATGAAACCCGACGAGCGCATTACCTCAACGCTGAAAAACCTGGGCCAGTGGTTCCCCGGCCTGCAGGAGAATTTTGAGCGCGGCGCCTCGTGGTGCTGGAATGAAGAGGAATGGTCACGCGGCGCCTGGGCGTTCGTCGGGCCGCAGGATTTTCTTGAAGCCTCATCACCCGAAGGCCGGATTCACTTTGCCGGTGAGCATCTGTCGCGCTGGGCGTCGTGGATTCAGGGCGCCTTGGATTCAAGCGCGCGAGTGGTGAAGGAAATTAACCAGGCTGCTTCGCAATCTCTTGCGGCGCAGCCGTAAGGAGACGTTCACTACCAGCTTATCCGCCGGTAACCCACCAAAAATATTGCATCTGGTTCTCTCACGAATATACAATGCGCCGCATTCTTAGCCTCGCAACGCCCAAGTCGAGTTTCACCGTTCGGCGCCTATGGCAAAGATAGAGTTTCCAAAACCTCTCAAGGATCTGCTCGTCGATAGTGATCTCGAAGCTCCGCTTCGATCGTTTGCCGATCGCGTGGGAGAAATCCTGGCCGACAACAAACTGCCGTTCTTTCCCGATTACACCGACCACGGAACCGAACACATAAATCGCGTGCTGAAGTCTGAGGTCGAGTTGGTTCCCAAGAATATTTGGGAGCACAGCCAGAACGACTCGGACCCGCGACTGCTTTGCGATGCCGACGCGGCCGTGATCATCGGTGGTACGTTGCTGCACGACATCGCAATGCATTTACGCCCCCATGGTTTCCTGGAGCTGGTGGGTAAAGACTCACGCTTTAGACCGCTGCAATGGTTTGCTGACGGTCATGAAGATTATCAGGCGGACCGGCCGTGGCTGGATTTGTGGGAAGATTTTCTTCGCGAAGCGCGCCGCTTTAGCGAACGAGCTTTGACGAACATCATCGGCGAAGAGTCTGCGCGGGTCTGGAAATTTCATGAACTTCCTGCCGATCCCGGCCAATGGGAAACAAATCATTTCCTGGTAATCGGCGAATTCATTCGTCGCCATCACGCGCGGCTCGCGCACGAAATTGCCATTTATGGCTTCCCGGGAATTCCGGTTGGCTCCGCTGAACATCAATTCCCAGCGATGGGCCAGGAAGAAGGACACACCCTGATCCGTCTAGCCGATCTGATCGGCCTGACCGCCAGATCCCACGGAATGTCTTTGCGCGTGTGCAAAGCATATTTGGAAGCGAGCCCTCTCTATCCGGGAACGCCCAGGCCAATGGGGACCGCGGTGCTCTATCCGATGGCGTTGTTACGTGTGGCTGACTATCTGCAAATCGATCGCCAACGCGCTCCGGCAGTTCTACTAAAACTTCGCAATCCGCAAAGTCCAATCTCTATTCAGGAATGGCAGAAACATCGCGCTGTTCAACACATCGGGCCAGCCACTGATCCGCGCGGGAAGATGGTTACCGTCAGCACCAACCTTACGTTGTCCGTATACCTGCAACTTCGGGAACTGATTAACGGATTGCAGGCAGAAATGGATCACTCCACAGCTGTGCTCGATGAAGCCTACGGCACCCTAAGCGAACTGGGATTGAATCAGTTGAACCTTGCCACGCGGCGCGTCCATTCGAATCTAACCAGCCCGATGTTTCGCGCCAGCTTACCCTTTGTGCCCGAGAGAACCGGATTCACCTCCGATCCAAACCTGCTCACATTGCTGGTCGAACCGCTTTACGGTAAAGCGCCCAGCGTCGGCGTGCGTGAGCTTATGCAAAACGCGATTGACGCGGTGAGCGAATTGCGAGCCTGGGCATTGGCTCACGGTAAGACAATCGAGTCTTTGGATTTGCCCGAACAGGAAGCGGACGTAGTGATCGAATTCATTGAGCGCGAAGACTCAACGTGGCTTTTGCGTGTTCGCGACCGCGGAATAGGAATGACCAGCGACACGATCGAGAATTACTTCCTTCGTGCGGGTGCGTCCTTCCGCCGCAGCGCGGCCTGGACAAAGGAATTCCTGGACGAACAAGGGCACCCGAAAGTCATTCGTGCCGGCCGGTTCGGCATCGGAGTTTTTGCGGTGTTTCTACTTGGACCATCATTCCGTATGTCCACCAGGCACGCGAACGCCGACAAGTCTCAGGGGTACGTACTCGAAGCGGCAGCGAGCAGTCAGTTAATTGAAATCCGCCGCGTGGATGGTTTGTCCATCGGAACCACGATTGAAGTTGACTTGGATCCAGCTAACGAGTTAATCAAATTTGTAGAAGCATACCTGCACCATAATCGCCAAATTTCGAACCCAGTGGATTGGTTTTGTTGGGATTGGCCCAGCCTGATCACAAGCGTCGAACGTAAAGGTGAGAAACAAAGGCTCGGACAATCGTATTCCTTGCCGATTAGCCAAATAGAATTGCATCCGGAATGGTCAAATATCTATCCGGAAGGATTCGACGCCGTTTACTGGACGTTCGCCAAGTCGCCAGCTCTCGTATGCAACGGAATCAAAATAGCAGACCGTCGGCAAATGTGGGGTGGTGGTGCCGCAGTTTACCACTGGCCCCAGGAGCAAATCCTGCAAGCTCCTAACATCTCAGTGGTCGATAGTGGTGCGAATTTGCCGCTCACAACTCCGCGCTATGAACTTTCCAATGGACAGGTGCCATTCATCAAAGAATTGTCCCGCGACGTGATGTTCTCCTTGATTGCGCACGCGTTGGTCTCTGGACCAATGTCTTGTCGCGAAGCGCTCTCAAATCTGCCGGCCCACCCTTTAAGAGAGCCGAACAGATCGGATCTTCATCATAAAGAATTCGAGTCGGGTAGGTTACGCTGGTGCGCCACCAACGATGAAGTAGTACCTGCGGACAAATGGCTCTATTCCCTGCTCAGAACGAATAGATGCTTGGTGTATGGAGTTTTCGGCGCTGATAAATCACCAATGTTGAACTTTGTACTCGAAGCGGCTTTTGAGAATGAATCGTCAAAGAAGAGGCCGGTGGTCATACCCTGGCACGGAATCATCTCATCGCGCACCGGCATCGACTTAAGCCACGCGACGTATCTTCCGAGTTCCCTCCTGGGAGAATTGGTCCGGCGAGGAATCAGGGCGGTGGGGCATACGGTTGAAGCATCAAAAGTTCTTGTGTCATCGACGCCAGAGTTTCTCTTCGAAAACTCGTTGCGGGAAGAAAGGTTTGCTTTCGACAATGATCAGCCGGTGAACCGGGACTCTGACAACTTTTGGCGAAAGGTAGACGAGCACGGATCTCGAAATTGGTTTGAAGCTGAGCGAGGGAATCTCGTAAACGGATTGAATCTTTCCAGCTTACTGCAAATCATTGAGTCGAATCTGAAGAGTGATCAGCGGCCAGGCGTTCTTTATGTCTGCGAGATAGCAACGATGCCATCCGCGGTCTCAGCGGAATCACTACTTGCGAAAACGTGGCGCGAATGTCTAGGGTCTACGCCCATACCTTTTGATTCTACCGCCCGAACAGCCCTGATTGCCGAGGGAAGTAAACATCCTGACTTGAAGCGTCACATTGAGAGATGGGGAGAGATGAAACGCTGCGACTCGCGGTGGCTCCGTCAGTCGCTACGATGAAGGTGAATCTGGAGTCGCCAGGCGAACTTGAGGCTCGATGGCTTTTTCACGTATCTGTTTTTATGGATTACCCACCGATGAAACTCATACTGCGCGAAGGCGTCACGAATTTCGGATCGTTGATGTAGTGACGCGGTTCTTTCTTCATCACCACGCCTTCAATAAATTCGATCGCCTCTGCGCGCGACGCGCCGTCGCGAATCACGTCGCGTAACGAATGCTCTACGGTTGAGAAAAGGCAGGTGCGAATTTGGCCGTCGGACGTCAGGCGAATGCGCGAGCAGGCGCCGCAAAAAGGTTCCGATACCGGCGCGATGATGCCAATTTCGCCCGGCGCGCCGTCGGCGAAGCGATAGCGCGCAGACGTCTCGGATCCACGGACCACTTGCAGCGGCGCGAGCGAAAATCTCTCTTCGATGCGCCGGCGAATCTCGCGGCCGGTGACCACATCTTCACGCGACCAGTCGTGTCCTGAATCGAGCGGCATGAACTCAATGAAGCGCATCTGCACATCGTGCTCGCGGGCGAACGCCGCAAAGTCAGCCACTTCATCTTCGTTGTGACCACGCACGACGACCGTGTTGATTTTGATGGGATTGAGATTGGCGATCTTGGCCGCGGCAATTCCTTCCATGACGCGATCGAGTACATCAACGCCAGTCATCTGTTTGAAGACGTCGCGCTTCAAACTGTCGAGGCTGATTGTAATTCGATCGAGACCGGCTTCTTTGAGGCTGTGCGCGCGGTGGGGCAGGAAGTAGCCGTTAGTGGTGAGCGCTAGATCTTTTAGGCCGGTACGGACGCCTCCGGTCGGCTGCACGCCAGAGGCGTGCGTACCCTCCTTCAATTGCGCCAGCTTGAAGATGATCTGCTCGATGTCGCGGCGCATCATCGGCTCGCCGCCGGTCAGACGAATCTTTTCAATTCCCAGCTCGACGAAGATCCCGCAGACGTATTCAATCTCTTCATACGAAAGCATCTGCTCTTTATCAGCCATCGGCGGCTCGCCGTGCGGCAGGCAATAGAAGCAGCGGAAATTACAGCGGTCCGTCAGCGAGACACGCAAGTCGCGAATGGGACGATTGTAGGAATCTTTGAGGAGGCCGGACATTACTGATGAATCATACAGGCGGCGTTTGCCCAGCAGCAACCAACGCTCTCAGGATGAGTACGCGTGATGTCGGAGTTAATCGCTCCGTTAGGAGCGAGATGTCTATAGAACCTCAAGCGCAAAAACAAGATCGAGCTCCTTTAGGAGCGAAATACGCGTAGAAATTAATGGTAAGACCCACCTGTGAGGCACTCCGTTGAGATCGAGATAAACTCATTCCGCTCCTAAAGGAGCTTAGAGTTCTTAAAGGTACCGCGGGCTATAAACATTCGGCCCCTAGCGGGGCCGTGTCGCACGGGGAATTCGGTCAAGGCGTCTTCCAGCGCTCATGAATCTCTTCACGCGGAGGTCTTATGCCTACGCTAAAGTTCTTCGTCGCGGCAAATAGGTCAGCCGTGCGGGAGCGCGCAACGATCCCGTGGTCGTCGCTGTTTACCGATTCCAGATACTCAGTCACGCGTTGATTGACCTCGCTCTCCAGATCTGAAACTTTCTGAGAGGCGCGCCGATAAAGTTCATCGTCAACTTTGATCGAGATTTCTTTCATGGGATCAACGTAGCTTTGAATTGAACGTTGGTCAACCTTCTCGATTAATCCGTTTTCACCTCATATCTATTGAGAGTCAGGAGCGTTGGGCAGTCCTCACTTCACCGTCAGCGTCATCTTCGCAAAGTACTCAGTCAGGTTACCCTTGTGTTCCATCGTCTCGCGTTTGCCCCACGGAATGATGTAGACGGAAAAGGTCCCGGCCGGCAGCGAGATTTCATTGCCGCCGGTGGCGTACATGCGGTTCTTGTCGCCGATGTTCTGCTGGTACTCGTTGATGAACTCGACGTCTTTGCCGCCGGCGTCCTGCTTATAGAAGATGATGCCGATGAAGTCGGCGCCGACCGGCGTCGGGTTTTTGAAGAGAACGTCGAAACCTTTATTGGCTTGCCATTGGTTCGAGCCGCCGACGCAGTTCCAGTTGTCGTCGACTGATTTGCAGATCCAAACCTGTCCGCCGCCTGCCTTGGTGTTGCCGGTTGAGCGCGCGCCGACGGTGTCCGCGCCAATGGTGAACTGATCCGTGGCCCAGATTTGCGTCTTGTTGTAGTAATTCGCCAACCGCACAAAGTATTTTCCCGGTGTGTTGATGGTGAATTGCGCGTAAGCAGTCGTGTGCTGCGGCGAGACCTGGTAATCCTTGTTCTCGACGTACTCGCCGTCGGCATCGTTCTTCGTAATCATGAAAGTCACGGCCGCGCCGGTCGGCACTTTGGGAAACGTATAGACGACGTGCACGTTGCGCAGCGTGCCTTTAGGGCTGAAGGTCTTGGTCGGGTTGACGCAGGTCGCGGTCTCAACCGTATTGATGCCGTAATGGGCTTCGGTGATTTTGAGATCCTCGCACAATTCCATTTTGTATTGGGCGCGCGCGGTTGCGGTAACCAGGAATAACACCGCAGCCGCAAGAACGGGGAAGAAACGTCGGGTGATCATGGGCCTCCTTTGGAGCGCCCGCATGCTGCGGGCGGTTCGCGAGCATCCTGCTCGCTCGGAATTTCGGCGAATACTAGCGCTGAGGTCGCCGGTCGTCAACGTGACTTTGCACTTGGCGTTTATCCAAAGCGCCGTCGCCGTCCCGACAAGTCGGGACTCTGCCGGCGCACTCCACATTTAGTGCGCCACGTAGAACCTTCCATTCCAGCGATAGATGATCCGGTTCAGGTTTCGATTCTGATTGCCTTTGATTCTGCCTTGATCGTTAACCTCGTAAGCGCTGAAGCTCGGCGCCAGACGCCCCTTGCGAATGATGTTCAACTCACTCGCATCTTTGGGCAGGTGCAGGCTCTGCGGTTCATCCATCAGCATGTCGGAATAGATCGTGTTCGTGAACTGCTTGCCTTCCCTGAACAATCTCTTCGGCACCGCTTTATTCGTCCTCGGATCGATGGCGAAGTAATAATAGTAAAGCGACGGCGGCATGCTGTTGGCCGTGGAGATCTCGATGATTTGCTGCCCGTTCAGGTTCGCAAAGTCGATACCGACTGAATTGTCCACGCGCGAGTAGTAACCGTTGAGCACCTGCGAGACGAAGACCTTGCCGCCTTTGTGATAAAGCAGGAACGCATTCGATCCGCCAAAGCCAGTCTGATAACACGGGTCGGTCAGCAAGACGATTCGCATCTGCTGATTGCCGATGAGATCGAAGAAGTGATCGCCGCTGAGCCACGATTCTTTCTCCTCAGCCGTCAGCGCGCCAACGCTTTTATGAATTGTGCAGGCATTCAATTCATCCACGCTCGCTTCCCACCAGCGCGGATTCGTAAATGCCTCGAGTTCCTTGATGACCCCGCGGATAGAGGCAAGTCTTTGCGGCAGCTTGAGAATTTTGTCGTCGAAATCGTTGACGCCTTCAGGGCAGTCATATTCGATTTTAGGAAATGGCTTGAGCGCGTCGAAGGGCGCTTGCATGCAGTTGGGCACGAGCTTTTGCGACTGCGCCGCGGCTAATTGAAACGCGCCGAGGACCAACGCCAACAGCAGGGGGATTCGCTTCATCGATGTTGTCACTCGAACTGTTTTTTGAAGGCTTCGAACTGTTCTGTGAGCGCGGAAACTTGTTGGATCAAGCTCTCGACTTGTTGCTCGAGCGTGGCGACCCGATCGTTATCAGCGGCACGGCGAGAAGTTCTTTCAGCAGGCGCTGCTTCACTCATGGCTTCGAGGTCCGGGGCGCCGGCCAGCAAATGAACCCAACGCGCGTCCTTCTGTCCGGTTTGGCGCGGCAGTTTTAAGACCAGCGGTTCGTCTTCACGCGTGGCCAACCCGCGCAGCGTTTCTTCAACTTCCTCCAGCCCGCTGAATTCGTAAAGCCGATATCCGCGCGTGCGAATCTCGCCCACAGTCTGCGGGCCGCTGAGCATCAAGACGCACATCGCCGCGACTTCGGGCGGCGACAAATGCATCACCTCCGGCACGACGTGTTTGTATTTCGGTACGCGACTGGTGCTGCCGTGAAAGACGTAGGCGAGATTCTTCTCACGCAGCGTGTAAAGCGCGTCTTCCACGTCACCTTCGTTCAAAGACGTGACCGGGTTGCGATTGTTCTTCTGATTGCACGCGGCAATCAGCGCATTGACCGTCAGGGGATAATATTCCGGTGTCGTGATCTGTTTTTCGATCAGCGAGCCGAGGACGCGAACTTCCATGGGATTCAGGATTGGCACGCGCGCGATTATACAACGGAGCGCCGACTTTCTTGTCGGCGGTTCGCGACCATCCTTGCTCGCCTTGTGGCTCTACCTTCATACCGGCAAGATGCCGGTGGCCCGCACGCAAGGATGCGTGCGCTCCTCACTTAATCCACTTCTGCGTTCCGGCAACCTCGTCAATCTTATCTTCCAGCGCCTTCAACTTCACCAGTGCGGCGTTTGAGCTGCAACCATAATAATGGTCTACGGCTTTGGTCTTGCCGTGCAACCTGATCGAGGTGTTCGCCGACGGCATATCGGTGATGTTCTCGGGACACTCCTTCGTGCCGCCGACAAACCGATCGGGCAATGAGAAGTAATTAATCTTTTCAAATTCGCTCACCAGCGCGCGAAAGTCAGCGGGACTGACCTTTCCTCGCACCACGCCTACTGTTTTGGTGAAACGCCTGCCTTCAAAGGTCACGCTGCCGTCGTTCTTGATTGTGAGCAGGTAAGACGGACAGCTGCCAAAGCAAACCGTGCGCTCCAATGTGATGAAGTCGTCCTTGTCACCGCTGCCCTGCGTTTGGCTGCCACGCACAAAGATGCTTTTCGGAATCATCGCGTGCACGCCTTTGGTGCCGTCTACCAGTTGGGTGATATCAAAGTCGGCGGCGACGCTCGCCAATTGATAAGCGTCGTCGCGTGTCAGATGTTTTTCCGTGACCAGAAAGTCGATCGCTTCGCGCACCGCGAGCTTGGCGGCTTCGCGAAGATCTTCGTTGATGCCCATTGCGATGTAATGCGTCGGCGTCTCGGCGCGCGGCCAGGTCAGATGCATGTCCTTGCGGACGATGAGCTGAAGTGTACCGATGAGCGAAGTCTCCATCGCCGTGATATCAACTTCACCGTTGCCCTGGCCGGCGTGACCGTCACCAATAAAGAGCAGAGCGCCCGGCGCGTGCACTGGAATAAAGAGCGTGGTGCCGGCGACGAGTTCTTTGTTATCCAGGTTGCCGGCGTGAATTCCCGGTGGCGCGCTGTTGATGCGGCCCGCGGACGGCGGCGGCGCGACGCCGATGCTGCCAAAGAACGGACGCAAAGGAATCTCGATGCCGTCCGCAAAATGCGCAATCATGCGTTTGGCATCGAGCGGAATGATGCGCATCTTCGCGTAAGGAAAATCTTCCGGAATGGTGCCGCTGCGCGGACCGAACGCGTTGTACGCATAAGGAATCGCGAGCTTGATTTGCTTGATCCTTACTTCGAGCACATCGCCGGGTTCAGCGCCTTCAACAAAGATTGGCCCGGTTAAGATGTGTCCGCCCGGTCCTTTATTCGTGACTTCTTTGTAGATATCACGGAGAGACTGCTCGACATCCTCCGGCTTCACCCCCGCGCCTTCCAGCCGCGTCGGCGAGGAAGTAATCAACGTCTGCACCTGAACCGTGTCACCCGATTTCACCCGCATCACCGGCGGCGCCGCGGCGTCGTAGTAACCCCAGGCGACGGTTTTGGGGGTGGGTTTGAGTTGTAGCGGTTGTTGGGCGTGAGTGGTTGATGCAGCAACGAAGAAAACCATTAGGATGTTTTTGAGTTTCATTTGATTAGATCACCGCATGAATTTGCGTCGAATAGCGAGGGCGAGCAATGCTGCTTGAACCGGACCCAGAATCGTTTCGAGACTATTAAGGATGGGAGTTACAACTCCCATCGGCTTGTCAGGTCTCTGGAGGGTCATCACTTGAAGACTATAGTTGAAAGCGCCCAGGGTTGCCTTTGCATATTCTTTGATTCCTTTTGGTTCGGAGATTTTCACGTGTCCTGTGATCAAGTAAAGAGATGCGAAAGCTGCGCACACTCCGATGAGAACCAGAAACGCCCGCAGCGCTCGTTCGCCGTAGCCGCTGGCCAGCCAATACCACCAGCTCAGTCGCCCGGGAGCGGAATGCTCCAGCCGTTTAGCTTCCATCGCCAGGTAACGAAACCACGAGGCTTCTTCATAACGATGATTTTCCTCGGCATTGTCGGCAAGACGTTGGCAGGCAATGAATAACAGGTTATGCGGCGAAGACACGTAGTGGCCTTGAAGCCCGCCGATCTCTTCGTTAACCGTCCGCAAGCGCCACTCGACATTAGTGAAATCAAACTTGCGCGCGTCTACGTTCACGAACCAACGAGGGCGCAGCTTGAGTGTGTGGAAGGAAATATGATCGGGCGATTCGATTCTGATGAACCGAAGATACAATTCGGATGTGTCAGGAAATGGCTGACGGTATTTATCTCCAGCAAATCTGACGCGATCTCCAAGGGTGGCCGAGTTGAAATTCGCCCTCACAGTGAAAATGGCAAGGCTGAAGTTCGCCTCTTTGTTGAAAGTTGCCTTGTAGAAGACCGCATCCGCACTGAAAGTGACCGAGCCGAAGTCCGCTGCGGCACCGAAAGTGGCCGAGGAGAAGGACGCCGTCGCGCCAAACTTGACAAGGTTGAAGTCCGCCGCCGCACTGAACCTGGCCTCGACGAAGTTCGCCGCTGCGCTGAAAGTGGCAAAGCGGAAGTCCGCCGTCGCGGTGAAAATGGCCGAGTAAAAGGACGCCGCCGCGCCAAACTTGGCGAAGTGGAAATCCGCCGCCGCGGTGAAAGTCGCCAAGCTGAAGTCTGCCTTCGTTCCAAATTCGACTTTGGCGAACGACACTTCATCAGGGAACCATACTCCGGCAAAGTTAAAGTCTTTATTCTCCAGTTTTCTCTGGAAGACTTTCTTAAAATCCGGCGCCTTTTCCTTGCTGGGAAAGTGGAGCACGCAATACCGCTTGCCTTCGTATTCTTGGTAACCGGGCTCTCCGGCGCAGGCCGAGCGCATCCATCTGACGCAGCCGCAAACAAAATCGGATTCGGGTGAGCCGAGCATAAGCAAGCAGAGATTGGGGTTCTTTGCCGAGCTGCCCTTATACATCAGCAAGGGGAGATTGTCATCATTTTCCGCGGCGACGTTCCCGGCTATGAGCTCCATCAGGAGCGTCATGTTTATAGGTGGTAGCGTCCTCCAAGATTGATTAGCTCCTTTAGGAGCGACATAACATTTCGCTCTTTCAGAACTGGAACCAGTAGGAAGATCCAGGCCTATAAATATTTCGTACCCAGCGGCACGAGGAACGATGCCATGTTTCAGTCGTCCGCCAGGGCGGAGTCGTTGATGCTTTCAGTTCCCAGCGCTGCAGCGGCTATTTTCACAACATCCCCGACCGCGGCGAATGACCGAACGTGATAACATTCGCACCTCTCAAAAACCTGAAGATGAAACACATCGGCATCATCGGTGGCGGCGGCATCAGCGACACGCATGCGCGGGCGGCGGGTGAGATTGACCGCGTTGAGCTCGCGGCGTTCTATGGCGACAACTTTGAAAGGACTGCGCAGTTGAGCGAACGCTATGGCGCGACGGTCTATCGGGATTACGAATCGTTCCTCAATCACCAGCCGATGGATTTGGTGATCATTGGGAGTCCTTCGGCGTTGCATGCTGAGCAGGGAATTGCGGCGGCGCGTTGCGGACTGCACGTGCTTACCGAAAAGCCGCTTGATGTGACGACTGCGCAGGCTGATGCGCTGATTGCCGAATGTGAGAAAGCCGCGGTCAAGCTCGGTGTTTGTTTTCAGGATCGCGTAACGCGCGATATCGTCCGTCTGAAGCAACTAATCGACGACGGGCGAGTTGGCAGGCCGATCGTTTGCAGCGGTTATGTGAAGTGGTATCGGCCGCCGGAGTACTACGCAAATTCGCGTTGGCGCGGAACGCGGGCGCTGGATGGTGGCGGCGCGTTGATGAACCAGGGCGTGCACACCGTCGATCTTTTGCTTTGGTTGATGGGCGACGTCGAACGCGTCTATGCGCGAACGCTGACGGCGCTCCATGAGATTGAAGTGGAAGATACAGTTGTAGCGACGCTTGAGTTTCGCAACGGCGCGGTGGGTACTCTTGAAGCCGGCACGTCGATCTATCCGGGTTACCAGCGCCGTGTGGAAGTGAGCGGCAGCGAAGGCACGATCGTGTTGGAACACGATCGGATGGTCAAAGCCGACTTGCGCACACCGGATCCGACTCTGGTCACTCAGGGTGAGAGCAATACCAACGCCAGCGCGTCGTCACCGATCGTTTCAGATGTCAGTGGTCACCGGCGATTGATTGAAGATTTTCTGCGCGCGATTGAAACCGGCGGCGAGCCGATCTGTGATGGGCGCGAAGGGCGGCGCAGCGTTGAGTTGATTGAAGCGATTTACGAATCGTCAGCTAAGGGTTTGCCGGTGAGTTTGAAATAGGGGAGCGCTCCATTAGGAGCGCGATGTTTATAGCACCCGACCCCTTACCATTATTAAGCTCCGTAGGAGCGACATGTATTCCGCTCCTGCGGAGCTAACCGCTAAAAACGTTGACGAGCTATAAACATGTCGCGCCTAGCGGCGCGAATTGTTTTCACGGAGCCTGTAACATCTTTCGTACTAATACGCCGCCGCGGCAATCTCGCCCATCGCCTGCCCAACAACCTTCTTAACTTCATTGCGATCGGTCGAAACCGAAACATTGTTGACGTAAATCGCGAAAGCGAGATGCTCGCCTTTCTTCGTCGTCATATAACCTGCCAGACCTTTGCCGGTCACCAGCAGGCGGCGGTTCAGCGGATCGTAATTCGAAAAGGTTCCGGTCTTAGCATGCACAAATCCGGCGGCGGGTGATTGCGGCTGGATGTCGAAGAGCGTGCCGTCGCGCCCGAGGATGGGAAGCGCGTCGTAGAAAACCTGAAAATCTTTCTGCTTTGACATGTACGTCAGGTAACTCACCATGAACTCAGGTGTGAAGTGCGCGTCGCCGCCGGCGCCGTCGGCTTGCTGCGCGCCTAAAGGATCGAGGCCGGCCTTCACCAGAAAGTCCTTTTCGAGATCGAAGCCGGTGCGACCAGTGTTTTTAGGTGCCAGCAGCGCGCCGAGGATCAAAGGCGTGATACTGGCATGCAGGTTCTGACTGACTTTGAGAGTGACTTTGATCTCTTCTTTCAGCGGCGGCGATACATGCTCGGCAACCATTTGCTCGGGCACATAAGACTTTGCCAATTCGGCGAAGTCGCGAAATCCCGGAATCGGTTCGACCGTCACACCTTTCTCGCGTAACGCTTCAGTGAAAACAGTCTGGGCAAAACGCGTGGGTGACGGCACGATGTATTTGAACAGGATTGGCGATTTGCCGGCCGGGAAAGTGCCGGCAATCGTAATGTTCTGCGCGCCTTCGGGGCCGCTTGGCTGATTGCTGACAAAGCGAATGTCCGGATCGGAATCAGCTTTGCCGGTCTTCGCGCGATTGCTAAAAGTTACGTACGAGGTTGCAGGTGACGAGGTGAAAGCCACGGCTGCGCCTTCGCTCGCCGCCGGCGTGATAACGACATCGATGATGTTGTCGTTAATTACTATCGGCGACATGACGACGTTGGTGCCCAATTCGCGCGCGCCTTCGCGAAACATGGTCGCATCGACGATGACGTTGCCGCGAATCTTTTTTATTCCTTTGTCCTTAACTTGTTGCGCCAGCCGCCGAATCACGATCAGCGGATCGCCGGGCACTGCGCGCGTGTTCGGATCGCCGTCGTATGAATGATCTTCATTTTCAAATGCCAGGGTGCCGTCATCCTTTACGCGGCCGGAGAGATTCGGATCGCCGCTGGCAACTAAAATCAAATCACCATCGAGAGCACCTTCTTCATCAATGCGGCCGGTGCGATAGACGCGCGTCTGGAAACGATAATCGGCTCCCAACAGCGACAACGCAGTTCCTTCGGTCAGCAACTTGGTGGTTGAGCCGGGGGTGAAGAGTTTGTTCGCGTTGATGCCGTAGAGGACCTTGCCTTTGTCGAGCGAATAGAACTCGATGCCAAAAAGTGCGTGCTTGAATTCGGGGCGATCCATGATCGTCTGGATGCGTTGGGCCAGATCCTTTGACTGCGCCTGAAGAATCGAGGCATTCAGCAGCAATAACAGAGAGAGTGCGATAGCTTTTGATAATCGTTTCATGGTTTGTTGAGTCAGGATTCGGATCTAGCCGCTAGTTCTCGCGCTTTCCGTAATTGTCAGCGTTCTTTCCGGTGGTCGCGCGGCGCCACGAACCGATTAATAAATCACGCAGTTCATCAGGGGTGACGATCGACATGCGCACCAGCACCCAGGGGTACTTCAGGTAATGATCGGTGATGTAGAACTTATCGGGTGACGTTCTCATCATCTCTTCGCGTTGGTCGAAGTCGACGCTCACGACCAACGCTTCGCCGCCCTGATGAAAGCGCGCGAACAGTTTGCCTTTCACCTTGAATGCCGGCGTGCCGTACGAAGTTGATTCTTCAGCGCCCGACAATGTTTGGGCAATCTCGCGGACGGTATCAAAGGTCACACCCTTTCCGGAAGGTGCTTGATGTTTGTGGGATTTTGCGGCTTTCGTTTTCATCGGCCGGCTACTTCTCTAATCCTTCGGGCCCACGCTGCCGACGCCGGTGACGTGCTTATTCACAGTTTTAGGATTGCCGCTGTAGCTGACCCGGCTGACCCCGGCAATATCCACGTCCAGCTGCTCGGTAGCGTAAACATCGATGTTGGCCGCGCCACTGACTGATACGCGCACTTTCTCAGCGTGGAGGTTGGTCGCGTCGATCATTCCTGCTCCGGTCGCGCCTATCGTCACGGACTTTGAAGTCCCGGCAGCGTCGATGGTAGCGGCTCCGTCCGAGTCGAGACCGAGTTGGCTGTTGTTCACATTCGCGATTCTGATTTGACCGGCGCCGTGAGTCGTAAGCGTGTCGAGATCGGGAAGCGCGATTCGCACCGCCGGAAGTTTCGATGCCTGAAATTCCTGCACGCTTTTGATGAAAAGAATGCCGTCATGCACTTCGGTCTTGATGAGCGGCAGAAGATTGTCATCGGCATCGATTTCAAATGCTGCCGGCGTCTGACACGTCACGTTAACCTGGTAAGCGCCGTCGAGATCGACCGCGGTGAATGGTTTCAAATCGCGCTTTTCAGTTTTGCGGACGCCGCTGCCTGCGATGCCGCGGTGGAGCTTACAGCCCGGCAGGGCAACGAAAGTGGCGACGAACAGTACGATATAGATCGCTGGTTTCAAAGGGGCACCTCGCAATTCGTTGGACAGCGCAAAATCAGGCGCGCATAGTATTCCGGCGTCGAAAAAAGCTCAAGCAGTTCGCAGGAAGTTAGCGCAAATTGTTAATTTGCGGATGGTCGCAAGTTAACAGCTTGCGCTACAACTACGGAGACCCGATGGTTAGATCAAGATGAGAAGAGACCGACCGAAGATTGGGCCTACGATCTGGCGCGCGCTCAAATTGCGTTGTCCGCATTGCGACCGCTCATCGATCGTATCCCGGCCATTCAATCTCAAGCACCGTTGCGATGCCTGCGGAGTAATCTTCAAACGCGAAGAAGGATTTTTCGTGGGTGCGATCATGGCCAACGTCGTCGCCACCGAATTCTTCATCGTGACGATTTACCTCGCCTGCATCATGCTGACAAATTTAAATGAGCGGCTGCTGTTGACGATCCTGTTTGTGGCCGGAATTACCTTTCCGCTCGCGTTCTATCATCACGCCTGGGCCTTATGGCTGGCGTTGGATCATTTGATCGAAGGCTTGTCGCCGGTCGAAGGAAAACTTTAGATGGCAGTTATCAGGTAAGGCTGCAGGGCGCGTCGCAGTTCCACGGGCGTCGGAACAGGTTTGAGGTTCTTACGGTCCGTGGACACCAGCACGAAGTGCGCGGTCGCCATTAGATCTTTTTCGATCGTGCCGTCTTCGGTTTTGCGGCGGACTTCAAAATTGAGTCGCAGTGAGGTTCTGCCGAGGCTGCCAATGTACACACTCACTTCCAAAAGATCATCCAGTCTGGGTGCGCGATGAAAATCGCACTCGAGATGCACGCGCGGCAGCCAGATGTCGAGTTCCTCAAACACCTTGCCGTACGGCATGCCCACGGCGCGAAACAGTTCCGTCTCGGCAATCTCAAAGAAGCGAATGTACGAGCCGTAAAAAATAATTGACGCGGCGTCAACGTCGCCCCAGCGCACGCGTTCTTCGATGGTGAATTTGTGGAATTGATTCATCTGGTCCCTGATCCGTTGAAGCCGGCAGCGGCCGCTAGAGTATCAACTTTGGCCAATTCCGGCGAACCTGAGGTTAACTGCCCGCATCCGAAATATCGCCTCCGCCTCTTCCCGATAGATTGAAGCGCAAACCCTGAGAGTTTGTGCGGGATTTGTAAAATCTGCTGGAAATCTGAAAGAATCCGTCCAATGAATATTCGAAACCCCAGGCCCGACAGATTGGCGCTAATTGTGTTTGCCGCGCTGTTGATGTTGATGGCGGCGATGTCTCTGCCGGCGCAATCGTCCCGGCCGCGCCGCGTGGCTCCGACGCCGACACCCACGCCCGATACGTTGTTGGGCCCGCCGCCCAAGTCTTCACCAACGGTGAATCGGAACGCTCCATTGCTCGACGTGCGACCTGCCAAACCTGTAGGCGACGCGCCGGCGACCACCGCGACAAATACGACCAACCCGACGACGAATACGGCGCCGGCGGCGACGGGGCCGGACACGACGCACGCGTTCCAATTATTCCAGCAGCACCAGTACGCGCAGGCGGCCAAGGAAGCGAAGGCAGTCGCGGCCGCAGATCCCACGAATTCTGAAGCCTGGAAACTCGCCGGCTTCTCAGAGTTTTATCTGAAGCAATACAACGACGCGAGCAGTGATCTTCAGAAGGCGCTGGACCTTCAACGCAAAGCCGGCCCGGAAGATTCGCACACGGTAGACGCACTCGCTGAAAGTTACGCGCTGGGAGAGAAATTCGAGCAGGCTCTGCCGCTGCTGGTCAAGATCACCTCTCGTCCCGGCACGCCTGACGCACAGTTCCTTTATTACCGCGGCCTGGCTGAATACAAAACCGGCAAGCCTGAAGACGCTGAGAAGTCTTTCAATGCAGCAGTAAAGGCTAATCCGAAGGATTCGGCGTCGCTTATATATCTCGGCCAAATCGCGATGACGCGAAAAGATCTCGATACCGCGATTTCGGTTTTGAATCGTGCGACGACGAATGATCCACGCCAGACCTCAGGATGGTACATGTTGACCTCGGCTTACCTGCGCAGGGCCACGACGTCCACAGACGAATCGAAGGCGGCAGCTGATTACCTGGGAGCAATTCGCTCGGGCGAGGCCCTGACCCGCTTGCGATCGGACGAAGAGACCCTGGGGCTTTACGCGCGCGCGCTAATCGGCGCGCAGCAGTATGCGCGAGCCGCGACTGTTCTGGAAAAAGCTGCCGCCAGCGATAATGTCGCAGGCATCACGCTTTATCTGCTGGGCTTGTCCTATTCGCGGGCCAACAATTTTCCCAAGGCGATTGCCGCCCTCGAACGCGCCGTGGCCAAGACGCCTAATGACGTGAATTCATATCGCGAGCTCGGCTATGACTATGAGAAGACCAAGCAATATCCCAAGGCCTTCGCGACCTATCAGAAGGCCTTGACCGTGGCGCCTGATGATGCGGATTTCAAGGAAGCCCTGGAACGCATGCGCCCCTTTGCAAAACCGGGAGCGTAGATTAGCATCGTCGACATGAAACCAGCAGCAAAGCGCCGGTTGCGTCTTTCTTTGGTCGCCTTGACGGCGCTGATCTTTTGTTCATCCAGCGCCGGCGCCGCGCCGTGGAACGGCATCGAGCCGCTCAAGACTCGCCGCGACGACGTCGTCAAGAAACTCGGCGCGCCGCTGAGCGAGACTACCGAAGGCGTCATGAAGTTCAATGTGGTTGGCGGTTCGGTGCAGGTCAGGTTTGTCAACGAACAATTCGTGACAGCAAAGAAGCTGAGGCCCGAACTGGTCGGCACCGTGCTCGAGATTGTCCTGCAGCACGAGCACTCTTCGGATACACCTGAGTCTCTAAAGCTCGCGGATAATCATTCATTTGTGAAGGACGAGAGCAAGGGAACCACCATCTTCCGCAACCTGAAAGAAGGCCTGATCTATATATTTATCGACGGAAGTTTGCGGACCACGCGGTACACCTTCGCCGACGAGCAATTGAGTAAAGCCCGGCGGTAACGCCGGCCAAAGCTAAAATCGCCGTTAAAAATAGCCATCGTCTGGCAACTAATCCGGACGTCGGGAGCGTCTTTAGAGTCATCATTCGCCTCGCTTGAACCGATGGAGCTGAATCAATGAATAAAGTCTTTCGCTCAACGTGTGTAATTGCACTTGTGTTTACTGTCGTCGCCGTCGTCCAGGCGCAAAGGCCGCGCACAACGACGACCCAGGATGCTACCGAGAACTCGACGACGATTCCCGGACCGCCGGCGGCGCCCGCATCGGTCAAAGCCAAGTACGAAGGCGGTGTCTTTGGTTATAACAAGACGATGGAAGGCACCGTCAATTTCGATGACACCAGTTCGCGCTTCGTCTTTCGCGACAAGACCGGTAAAGAGATTCTATTCATCCCTTATCAATCATTGACCGGCGCCTTTGGCGATACTCACAAAGTCCAACCGGCCGCCGCCACGGTGGCGCAAAACGTTCCCAGCATTTATGCCTTGCCGGCGCACTTCATCAAGACCAAGGTCCGTTATCTCACGCTGCAATACAGCGATCCGGACAGCAAGGTGGCGGGAAACGCCAGCTTCAAACTCGACAACAAAGATATTCTTGATTCAGTTTTGTTCACGCTCGCGAACAAGGCCGGTCTAACCAGGCGCGGCGAAGTCTTTGTGCGAAAGAAAGATTAGTCGAACCCCTGACTCAGTCGCACCTTAGCGATGTGATTTCTCTTAAGTCATTACTGAGAACAAGCCTGCCGCTTGCCGCCTCAGTTTTGTTCCTGGCGGGAACTTGCCACGCCCAGGACGCAGACGTTTCGCGCTCCTCAGATTCACCTCCTGAACTTACCGTCCTCAAACATAGCCGTGGCTTTACTCGAAAGTTCACCACCGAGCGGGTGCCGCAATCGCAGACTGGCGGCGAACCGCCCACGCGTGTGGTCAGCAAATCGGTGATGACCATCAAAGCCAATCTCAAGAGCAACACCACCAAAAGCGTCGCCGGAATCAGCTGGTACTTCGTGGTCCAGAGAAATCCGGACGACGTCTACTTTCGCATTCCTTTTGTGAGTCCGATTCAGATCGACGGCGGAAAAACAAAAACCATCACCGGCGAAATCCGTGAGCTGCCCAGAGGGCATCGCCGCGCGGTCACAGTCGATGAGCTGCAAAATCCCGATAAGACGCCGGCGCAGGAGCGCATCGTAATCAGCTGCGTGCTGTTCGCCGATGGCACCGTTTCATCGCTCAACGACGCTTCCAAAATCGATTGCGATCAGCTCCAGGCTTCGCCCCAAATCAGGAAGAAGCTACAAAACTCTGGCGCGCAACCCTTAAACTAATTACAATTGCGCCGTGCCATCGCGATTCAAGTGGAGTTTGATCTCCGATGAGCGGTTGCTCGACACTCGCATCTGCGATCTTCCTATTCGCATCAAAGGTTCCTTCATCGAACCACACATCAAACGTCTTTACAGCGAGCTGAACGATCGCGGCATTCGCTTTAAGCCGCACGTCTGGTTGTCGGCGGAGTGGTTCACGCCGGACGGCGTGCCGGGATTTGCGATTCCGTTTTATCTGGCGCACCCGCGTCTGATGAAGCTCGAGCGCAAGTACATGCGCGAAGTCGAAGGCGGCACTGACGTTGAATGTATGCGCATCCTGAGGCACGAGGCGGGTCATGCGCTGGATAACGCTTTTCGTTTGCACTTCAAACGCCGCTGGATTCGCACTTTTGGATCGTTCGCGCAGAAGTATCCGCCGTCCTACAAACCCAAACCGAACAGCCGCCGTTATGTTTTGAACCTCGACGCCTGGTATGCGCAGGCGCACCCGGCCGAGGATTTTGCCGAGACGTTCGCCGTGTGGTTACAGCCGCGTTCAAATTGGCGCCGCCGTTATCGCGGTTGGCCGGCGCTGCGCAAGCTGGAATACGTCGATGAACTCCTGGGCGACGTGGCCGGGACGCGGCCGCGCAATCGGGTGCGGCGCAAGATCGAGACACTGCCCGATATCAGGATTACCTTGCGCGAGCATTACGATCGCAAGCGCGAGAAGTACGCCTTCGAATGGCCGGCTTATCTGGATAATGATTTGCGCCGGATCTTTTCGGCAGATTCGACCAGGCGGGCGCGCGAAACTGCGGCCGCCTTCTTACGACGCGTCGGGCCTGAGATTCAGCAGCTCGTTTCAGAAGGCACCGGCGTGCACGGCTATGCCATCGATCATGTGCTCGAGCTGATGAGCGCGCGCGCCGCGCAACTGAAATTGCGCGCCGTGGGACGCGAAGAACAGCTGAAGCGTCATTTAATGATCATGCTCACAGTGCAGACGATGAACGTTGTGCATTCAGGTTACTACCGCATCGCGCTGTAGTCTCAGAAGCCGGACCGTAAGGAAGGGCAACTTAAGTGAGGACGCCTGCGGGGCCGCTCCACAAACTGGTTGTGAGGAACGACGAAACAAAACCGGATCGCAACGGGCGCAAAGGCAGCGCCGCGTCGCCACCACCCAGGAATGGCGCCGAGGCTTTCAAGAAGCTGCGGGTCATCGTCCTGTGTCACGAAGATCTCGTGCCGCCGGAGAGCATTGACGGCCTCACACCCAAAGAGATCGCTCCTTACAAAACCGAGTGGGACGTCATCTCAACCCTGAAAAAGATCGGCCATGAAGTTAATGCGGTCGGCGTCTATAACAACCTGGGCGTGATCGGCAATGCCCTGCTCGAACACAAACCGCACATGGCGTTCAATCTCCTGGAAGAGTTCCATGGTTATCCGCTGTACGATCAGCACGTCGTCAGCTATCTCGAATTGATGAAGCAGCCTTACACCGGTTGCAATCCGCGCGGGTTAACCATCTGCCGCGACAAGGCGCTGTCGAAAATGGTTTTGGCCTACCATCGCATACACGTTCCGGCCTTTGCCGTCTTTCATATGAACCGGGTGGTGAAGCGATCGAAGCGTTTGAAGTTTCCGCTGTTGGTGAAATCGATCAGCGAAGAAGGTTCGGTGGGAATCGCGCGCGCCTCGATCGTGAATGACGACGAGAAGTTGGCCGAGCGCGTCGAATTCATTCATCGTCAAACGAAGACCCACGCGATCGCGGAACAGTACATCGCCGGGCGCGAGATTTACGTTAGCGTCATCGGCAACCAGCGTTTGCAGACTTACACACCCTGGGAACTGGTCATCGAAAAACTTCCCGAAGGCGCGCCGAATATAGCGACCGCGAAATTGAAATGGGACCCGGCGTATCAGGAAAAGGTCGGCGTGGTTACCAAGGCGGCCGATTTGGACAAGAAGATGGTGGACAAGATTGAACGGTTGTCGAAGCGAATCTATCGCACGCTGTTCCTGAGTGGGTACGCGCGACTGGATTATCGCGTTACTGAGAGCGGTGAGATCTATCTATTGGAAGCGAACCCCAATCCCCAAATTGCCAACGCCGAAGACTTCGCTGATTCGGCGAAGCACTGTGGCGTGGACTACGAATCGTTACTGCAAAAAATAATTGCGCTGGGATTGCGATACCGCACCGGCGCCGAGTCAGCGCCATCCATCTGAGTAGTCAGTACCCGTTGCGTGAGTAGACTGATCAAGAGCGGCGCACACTCAGTCATCAAAACAAAACGACGCGGAACCAAGGTCCCGCGCCGTCTCGCGTTCAGCTAAACGAACCAACTGTTAGAGAGTGCCGTTCGTCGATCCACTGGTTCCGACCATCACGTCACGATCCGATCCGCCGAAGGTCACACCGATCAATTCGGCGTTGCCACCCTTCTCGACCGTACGAAGAGCAGTGCTCTTCGCTTTGTCTGATCGCGCTTCCACGTGGGCCGCGGTCTTTACCACAACCTTGCCGTTCTTGACGATGCTCAATTCATTCGAGCTGTCGTCAAACTTCACTTCGTAATCACCCGACTTGACGAGTGTGCCGTTGACCATCACGTCCTCCGGGAACGTGATCATCTTCTTTTCAACCTTACCTTTGTCGCCTGCGGCCAGTGCACTAAAAGACGCCAGCGCACCGACAATCAATGCAGCGAAGAATGTTTTCATGAAACGTTTCATTTTTCCTCTACCTCCCAAATTTCGATTGTGCAACTCGCATTCCTACGGTCAAACAATTCTCACTTGCTCATACGTAGTTAGTGCGCGAGAAGTTACAAAGGTTTCGCCACAAGCGCTTTCATTTCAATATTTACAGGCAGGATTTTGGACGGCGATCCAAAGCTTTGAAGTTCGCTTACCATTTGGCGACATTTTGAGGATCGAGCCATTCGCGCGTCATGTCACACCACAAAACCAGACCGCGCCAGGAGTTGAAGCGAGAGTAGAAGCGCAGAATCTTTTTATCATTCGCGACGCGACCCTGGTTCCGCATTTGCGCAAATTTCGCGCGCGTCCACGAATCGAGTGCGAGCCCATCGTAGCGCCCGATCAACTTTAAGAGATTTTCAGCGGCGTAGTTGCCCACACCTTTGATGCTCTTCATTTCCTTGATCAGATCGTTGAGTGAGGCCTCGCTCGTCAACCAGCGCTCCACGTCCAGTTCGCCTGACGCCACGCGTTGGGCCAACTCTCTCAAGTAAGGCGCGCGATAACCTGCACGGATCTTGTCGCGGTAGAATCCAACCGGCTTCGAGGCCATCACCTCCGCCGAAGGAAAAGACTTGCGTCTATCGTCGGCGTTGGCGCCGAGTTGGTCCACCAGGTTCGTAACCATCTTCTCTGTCAGGGCCCACGAACAATTTGTGGTGCAAATCATCTTCACCAGATCTTCCCAAACGGTCGGCGAGCGCAGCAGCCGTCCCGCGCCTTGTTCCGCAATCCAGGCAAATTCAGGCTCGGTTGAGATGATTTGATAGAAATGATTCAGGTCGTCGTCCAGCCGGAACATGTGTCGTACATCGCGAATGATTTTGTCGGCGGCGCGATCGTTGACCTTGCGCGAAGTGTTGATTTTCAGCGCGGCCTTACCGGCTGAGATTTCCACCGTGACCGGTTTCGCCCGGTCGAGATCAATCACTCGAGTCAGTTTCCAGTGCTCGCGATCAAATTCAAACGGCAGCAGAACGCACCAGCCATGACTCAAAACCGTGCGGTGAAAACTAAAACCAGTCGGCGTCCGAATTGTTAGTTGCATCCGGCAAACTGTAGCAAAATGGTGCTGATGGCGTCGATTCTTCATTGAGGGCCGCTCGGGCATTTCGTTTGCTCATGAGTTGACGAGCCGCTTCAGCTCAGCTTCGCAACCTGCATTTCCCGGTTGGTCGTATTCATAAGGAGAAACTTTGTTCGCGAACCTGAATCCACAACAGATCGCTTTCGGCGTAATTCTAGTCGTCGCCCTTCTTCTATTCCTGACCGAATGGATTCGCACCGACGTGGTGGCGGTGTTAATTGTCGTTGCCCTTTACGTTACCCGCGTGCTCAAGCCGGAAGAGGCGTTGTCTGGCTTCAGCAGCGAACCGGCGATTGTTATCGGAGGAATTTTCGTCTTGAGCGGCGCGCTGCACGCTACTGGCCTCTCTGATAAGTTGGGCGATTGGATTGGCCACTTCGCCGGCAAAAGTTTGAGCCGCGCGATCACGGTTATTATGCCGTCGGTAGCGCTGCTCTCGGCGTTCACGCATCACGTGACAACCACCGCGGTGATGCTGCCGATCACTCTGAATCTGTCGCGTGAACAAAAGGTGCCGGCGTCGAAGCTGTTGATGCCGATGTCCTTTGCTGCCTCGCTCGGGACGGCGATCACCATCATCGGCGCGCCGGCATTTCTGATTGCCAGCAACGTGTTGCAGCAGTCGGGCCGCTCGGGCCTGGGAATTTTTTCGATTGCGCCCATCGGATTAGCGATGACCGTAGCCGGCACATTCTTCGTGTTGCTAATCGGACAATTCCTGTTGCCGTCGCACCAGGGCGGAGATGACGCATCTCGCCATTTTCGCCTGGAAGATTATCTGACTGAGGTGGCTCTGATTGAGAACTCGCCGTTCATCGGTAAGTCGGTCAACGAACTTCAGAGCGACGAGAGTAATCACTTCACGGTGGCGGGAGTTATTCGGCATGGCCGGCGATTGCGTGGCGCCGGCGGCGAGGAGCTGAAAGAAGGTGACGTGCTGATAGTGCGGACTACGCCGGAAGAGTTGGTGTCGATTCGAAAAGACAAGAAGCTCGAGCTGCGTCCGGTGAAACTCTATGGGGAAAAAGAGGAAACCAGGCAAAGAGAAAAAGAGAACGAAGATGAAGATGCGGCGGATCTATTTGTTCAGGCCGTAGTGGCGCCGCGATCCGATTTGGTCGGCCGGACGATCTCGAGCATCGACTTTCACCGCCGTTACGGCGCAATTGTCGTCGGCCTTTGGCGAAAAGAAGGCTGGCTGACCCAGGAAGTGTCCAAGGTGAAATTGCGCGCCAATGACGTGCTGGTTCTCGAAGGCGACGAAGAGGCTTTGGCGCGCGTGTCGAATGACGAGGCCTTTCTGATGTTGGTTCCGTTTCATGCGGAAGCCAAGGTGCGAGGACGCGCCTTGATGGCCGGAGGCATCATGCTCGCCACGATCTTACTGGCCGCTTTTAACTTGATGACGATTGAAATGGCCGCGATAACCGGCGTGGCAGCGGTAGTGCTGAGCGGATGCATTACGCCGAACCAGGCCTATCGTTCGATCGACTCGCGCATTTTTGTTTTCATCGCGGGAGCGATTCCGCTCGGGACGGCGATGCAGAAAACCGGGACCGCAAATTTGCTGGCCGGCTGGCTGCAGCACGCCGTCAACGGATGGCCCGAGCGAATTGTCTTATTGGTAATCTTTGCGTTCGTCGCGGTCATAACTCAGTTCATGTCGGACTCAGCCACCACAGCGCTGTTCGCGCCCGTGGCGGTGGCCCTGGCGCAAGCGTTGGGGCGGCCGCCTGAGCCGTACGTGGTGACGGTGGCGATGGCTTCGGTGGTGGCTTTCCTCACGCCGATTGGGCATCACGGCAACCTGCTGGTCTACGGGCCGGGCCGTTACAATTTCAGTGATTTCGTGAAAGTCGGCACGCCTCTGACGGCGATTTGCGCGGTGGTTGTGGTCGCGTTGGCGCCGTTAATCTGGAGGGGTTAAGTGAACTGTCGGCAGCCTTTTTCATGTACGTATCAGGTGCGGTCAACATGATACTTGACCGTTTTGTGACAGAGCGCTAGACTGCAATCACTTACCAAGTTAAATGGAAGCTGTACTCGCTGGGTTCCTAATTCACTTGGCTCACAGCGAGCGAGGAGTCAACACCGAGGCTCTCTACAGTTAGGTAGCTTAAGCACCGTTTCCAAAAAATGCTGCCGGAGCTTTCCGGCGCGCGCTCCGTCGCCCCGCAGGGACAACCCTTCGGGGCGATGTCGTATTCAGCGCTTCCTGCTTCGAATTTAGTGTTTCTTTTCTTTAGGTGGCCAGATCAGCGAGGCCGCCACCGAAGCGAGCAAAACCACAACCACAATTCCTAACGCCACACCAATCGGGATTTCATGGATATCGTGCGCATAGGTCGCGAGCGAGGTCATCCCGAGGGCTGAGAACAGCGCGGTCAGCATCTTGGAAAGCAGCGGCAGCAACATTTTTACGCCGATGAAAGCGAGCACGATGCCCAGGCCGATCTTCAGGTAATGGAACTTCTCAACCACGCCGGCCAAAAGGAAGTAGAAGGTGCGGAGGCCGAGGATTGCGAAGACGTTGGAGGTATAGACGATAAAGCGATCAGTGGTCACGCCGAAGATCGCCGGAATTGAATCGACAGCAAAGACCAGGTCGGTAACTTCCACGACGATGAGCACCAGCAAAAGCAAAGTGCCGACGCGTTTGCCGTCAACGACGGTGAAGAATTTTCGCCGCTCATAGTGCCGGACAATGGGCACCACGCGCGTCACCCAGCGGACGATTCGTCTGTCTTCGGGATTGGCGTCGTCGTCATCGGCAAACAACATTCTGAATCCGGTATAGACCAGAAATGCGCCGAACACGTAAATGATCGCGTGAAACCGGTTGATAATCGCCGTGCCCACGAAAATCATGGTGACGCGCATGACCAGCGCGCCGAGGACGCCCCAATAAAGGACTCGGTGCTGATATTTTGACGGTACCTTGAAGTAAGAAAAAATTAGTAGGAAGACAAAAAGGTTATCGACCGAAAGCGAAAGCTCAATCAGATAGCCGGTGACAAACTCCAGCGCCTTGTGTCCGCGCTCAGCGCCGAACAGTTCCCATCCCAACGGGCCAAACAGCAAAGCCGCGAAGATGATTGCCAGGGCGATCCAAACGCCGCTCCAAACGGCCGCATTACGGGTGGTGATTTCGTGAGGCTTGCGATTAAAGACGCCGAGGTCAATCGCCAGCATTACCAGGATGAATGCACAGAATCCAGCCCATGCAAGTGTCGACGTTGCCAGCGAGTGCATCTGAGAAGATAAAATAGCATCGCCTTTGTGACGAACAAAGCGACGGCGCCCGAAATGAGGACTGAGGACTAAGGACTGAGGACTGAGCTGACAGCTGGGCGTCATCATCTTAGTCCTTAGTCCGGAGCACATCTCAGTCCTCAGTCCTGAGCACTCACTCCTCCTCTTTGCCTTCCCACGTTGCAGCCCGCCCTCCGGTCATTTAGAATTTCCCGTTTCGAAATAACGGTCTGAAGGTTTCCTAATGCTCAAACAATTAAGTAAGTTCGAACGCACCAGCAAATTCCTCATTCTGGGATTTGTCGGTCTGATGGCGCTCAGCCTGGTTCTCTTCTTTCGCCCCGGCGGCGGTTCTACGGCAGTTGACCCTTCGAAGAGCAGCGAAGTCGTGGCCACGGTGGGCGGCGATGACATCACCCTTGGCGAGTTCGCAACCCGCAAACAGAACCTGCAATTGCAATTCAGTCGCTTTGGCGGACAGATCAGCCTGGCGCGAATGGGCTACACCGACGACAAGATTCTGGAAGGACTGATTCAAAGAAAGATCGCGGTGCAGGAAGCGAAACGCCTGGGCCTCGAGGCCTCGCCCGCGGAAGTCAACGACCGCATCCGGAAGACCTTCAGTGATGCCTCCGGCAAATTAACGCTGGTTGATGCGTCCGGCAAACTCGACATGGCCAAGTACGAACAACGCGTCGGGGACGTGGCCGAATTCGAACGGGGCATTGCGGAAGACATCGCGCAGGAGAAGCTCGAGGCCTTCGTCGGCGCCAGCGTGCGCGTTTCTGAAGAAGATCTGCAGGCGGACTTCAAGAAGAAGAACACCGCCTTCGACCTGACCTACGTACTTGTCTCTTCATCCAAATTGGCCGAGAAGATTCAGCCGACCGATGATGAGATGAAGGACTACTTCGAGAAGCACAAGACTGATTACAACATCCTGGTGCCGCAAAAGAAGATTCGCTACGTGTTTATTAATCAGGACAAGTCCGGCGAGAAGCTGCAAATCACGGACAAAGAACTCCACGACGAATATGACACCGTGGATCCGAAATACAAACAAGCCGGCGTCAAGGTACAACAAATCGTCCTGCGGGTGGCCCGCGAAGACCTGGACGCCTCGGTGAAGACAAAAGCCGACGGATTGGTCGCGAAGGCGCGGGGCAATGCCGAGACGGTGACTGAGGATGCGTTTGCCGATCTGGCGAAAGGCAATTCCGAAGATCCGGCGACGGCAAAAAATGGCGGGCGCGTGGCCGGATTGGTCAAGAAGGATCTAAACAAAAAAGACGATCCGTTTCAGCGGGTGCTGGAAATGCAGCCCGGCGAAGTGACCGATCCGATCAAATACAAGAACGCTTACTACATCCTGCGGCGGGGTGATTCCGTGCCCAAGACTTTTGAGGATGCAAAGCCTGAGCTGTTGGTTTCGCTGCGAAATCGGCGCGGATACACCGCGGCGCAAAAGATTGCGCAGAAGGTCCAGGACCGTCTGAAAGAAACCAAAGACCCGCAGAAAGTAGCGCAGGAATTTGCCGCAGAGGCCAACATGAACGCGGCCGACATGGTCAAAGAAACACCGTTCGTCAAACCGGGAGACGATGTGCCGAACATCGGAAGCTCAAGTCAATTCGAGGAGGCGATTGCCCCGCTGAATAATCCTAACGACGTGGGCGAACGCGTCGGCATCAAGAACGGATTTGCTATTCCCATGCTGGTCGAGCAGAAGCCGCCGCGCATTCCTGAGTTCGACGAAGTGAAAGACAAAGTTCAGGCCGCCGTCAAAGACGAAAAGGCCAAGTCGATGCTCGAGCAGAAGGCCAAAGACATTGTCGCGGCCGCGAAATCACCCGGCGAATTGAAAGCCGCGGCAGAGAAGGCGGGGTTCGAAGCGAAGGCCGAAGCGAATTACAAACTCACGACGCCTTTGGGCGAGGCTGGATCGAGCGCGCTGATCGACGATCCGCTCTATGCGGCCAAAGCCGGTGATGTGCTCCAGCCCATCTTCCTCAATTCCAATTATGTGGTGATCGGAGTCAACAAGAAGACAGACGCCGATTTGACCGAATACGCCAAACAGCGCGATTCACTTATGCAGCAGGCCACCAGCGATCGAAAGAGCCAGGTCTTCGGAGACTATCTGACAGCCGTAATGTCGCGGATGAAGCAGGCCGGCAAGATCAAGATTTACCAGGAAGTCCTCGACACCATGGCTGAAGACGAGCCCGAGGCGCAGCCGCCGCGACGGGCGCCGCAATTGCCCATCACGAAGTAGGCGAAACAAAGTCTCGCACATCACGAAACGGCGTCTCGTTATTGTCGAAATCGGGGCGATAATAAAATGGGGCGCCGTCGTATTCCTGCATCCAGCCTTCCTCCATTTCAAATTGTTCCACGGCGTCGATGGCGCGCATCCATTCTGATTCTGTAATGCGACGCGACAAGAGCGCGTAGCGCGGATTCGTCCCGGCGACATTCGTCGGGTAGTACTGGGCCATCAGGGAAATCGCCGCGCGGGGGCTGAGCGCCGTGTGAATCCACTTCAGTGATTCCTGCAAACTGCCGATGTCGTTGGGCAGCACCAGCAGTCTAATCACGAGACCGCGCATCAGCAGGCCATCCTCATCGTAAACAAGTCCCTCACCTGTCTGGCGAAACATTTCGGTAAGCGCGGCGCGTGATACTGAAGCGTAACTACGCACCTTTGAATAGAGAAATCCGGCTTCGTCTTCGGCATACTTCAAATCAGGCAGATAGATATCGACGATGCCATCGAGCAGCTTCAGCACTGCAAGTGAATCGTAGGCGTTCGTGTTGTAAACGATTGGCAGCCGCAAACCTTTTTCGGCGGCGATCAGAATTGCGCGCGCCATCTGCGGCGCGAAGTGCGTGGGCGAGACAAAGTTGATGTTGTGACAGCCGCGCGCCTGCAGCTCGAGCATCATCTCGGCCAGGCGTTCGTGCGTAATCTGGTTCTTGATTTGCTGTTTGTGCGTCTGCGAGATCTGGTAGTTCTGGCAATAGACGCAACGCAGGTTACAGTTGCCGAAGAAGATGTTTCCCGCACCGCGTGTGCCGCTCAGCGGCGGCTCTTCGCCAAAGTGCGCAGTGTAGGAAGAAACGATCGGCAGGCGTCCTGAGTAGCAGCGCGCCAGGTCATCGTTCAGGCGATTGTTCCCACAATCAAGTGGACAGACCGTGCAACGCAACAGTAGTTGCTCGAGAGCTTCGACGCGATGCGCCAGCTCACCTGTTTGAAGCAGGCGCAAGTAAGATGGCTGATGCTGATCTGTCATAGTCAAATCCTAATGTTGATAGCTTAACTCTAACCCACTGCTTCGGAGTGGCTCAAGGCGATCAACTTTGGTATGGTGACGCATTTTGAACTCACGGAATGTTTAGAGGCGGGCACTACCAGCTTTGGAGTCCTTTTAGAAATATTACCTGTCTCGCTTTTTACGAAAGTGCACGTAGTGGGTCTTGTGCCGCTCAACCAATTCTTTCGGCACGACGCGCTTGGTGATGCGCCAGACGAAATCCATTTCAGAGTGAGTTGCGCTCAGTGCCAGCCGGGCTTCGAAGATCAGGAGCATGCTGCCGTAGAAAAGAAACAATGCCCCGACCAGTCCCATGATCACGGGCAGCCAGGCGCCACGCGTGCCATTGGATAATCCTCGCGCAGAGAAAAAAGCCACCCCGCCAATCGCCACGCTCGACGCTACAAACACGCCGACGGCCAGATAGAAAGTAGTCAGGGCGCGCTGCAAGAGACGCGAGCGGCTCGTGAGTTTGTCGAGCTGGTCGTAGAGCATCACGCGCTCTTCCTCGAGGAAATCCACCTCGACGTCTTCACGGGCCAGCCGGCGCAATCGTCCGGACAATTGACGCACGCGATCGACGACCCGGCCCAGGCGCGTGGAGGTCGAAAGAATCATCGTGCCGCTGGCCGAGATCAAAACGGCCGGCGTGATCATCGCCGTCAGAACTGCTACCGATGCGGTTAAGGGGTCCATTGAACAGTCAGGCCGCCATTGTAGCGATTGACGAATGGCAGGGCCAATCTTTTCGCGTGCTGACGCCAGCCGCCGCACCGCAAAATTGTGTTATCCTCCGCCCGTTTATGCCTGATAACGCCTATCATTTTGTCGATCGTTGGCGGGTCGAAGCTGACATAAACGAAGTCGCCGACATTCTCGAAGATGCGCTGTCGCTGCCGCGGTGGTGGGGCTCAGTCTATTTCGAGGTCAGGGAAATTGAAGCCGGCGAAAAACATGGCATCGGAAAGCTGATCAGCCTGCGCGCCGGCGGCTGGCTGCCTTACACTTTGCGCATCAATTTTCGCACGGTGGCGTCGAACTATCCGCACGGCTTTACGATGGAAGCCACCGGCGATCTTGAAGGCAAAGGCATCTGGACGTTTGAGCAGGATGGAAGCTTTGTGAATATCACTTATGACTGGACCATCAAGGCGAACAAGCCGATCATCGAAAAGCTTTCGTTCCTGCTGAAACCAATCTTTCGTTCGAATCACAACTGGACGATGAATCGCGGCGCAGAGAGCCTGAAGTTGGAATTGCTGCGCCGGCGCGCGAGATCAGAAAATGATTTGGCCAAAATCGATCCGCCGCCGCGGCCTTCGTTCATCGTTAGATTGTTTGGACTGTGCGGCTAATCGATCGTCGATAACGAATGCTCGAACTCTACTTTTTGTTTTATCGCCTTCCCAAAGAGATGACGCGGCTGGCGCGTGAGCGGCAGCGGAGCGCCGTGGGATGGACCGTGCTGGCGATTGCCACCTGGATCACGGCAGAGCTCTTTGTCGGCTTCATGATCGGAGTCATTCACGGAATCGGCATCGCGCTGTGGGGCTGGCCGGCTGAATCACCCGTGATTGGTGTTTTGACTTACATCCTGGCACTGGTCGCGGCGCTTGTGAGCGTGACTGTGGTTTCGCGTGTGCTGCGAAGCAAACCAACCGAAGCGGAACTGCTCAGGCCTCCGCCGCCGCCGAATTTCCAGCCTGAACTCAATAATGACTGACGCCTCATCACAACTGATCGCATGGGTGCCGGAATTGATTTACCAGCCCAGTGGGTTTGAGTCCGGCCTGGCGCTGATTTCTGACGCTGCCGGAAACATTCTGCGGATTGAATCAATCGATCAGTTAGGCAGCGAGCGAAGAATAAATTTGCCGCGCCGCGCGCTGCTGCCGGGCATGGTCAATGCCCACTCGCACGCATTCCAAAGAGTGCTGCGCGGCCGCACTGAATATCGCACCACGAACCAGCGCGATAGTTTTTGGACCTGGCGCGAGCTGATGTATTCCGCGGCGACCCGCCTGACGCCTGAAGACATTTACGATGCTGCCCGCATGGCTTTTGTCGAGATGGCTTTGAGCGGGATTAGCGCAGTCGGCGAATTTCATTATTTGCATCATGCGCCGGATGGTTCACCTTACGATGATCCAAACCTGCTGGCGAAAGAAGTGATTCGCGCCGCGGGCGACGTGGGATTGCGCATCTCTTTGTTGCGCGTGGCGTACGCGCGATCGGGATTTCAAACTGAGGCGAATCCAAGACAGGCAAGGTTTATTGAATCGAATGCGGAGCTCTATCTAAGGAACCTTGAAGCCTTGGCCGTGAGTGTCAGAAGCCCGACCGTGAGGGAGGGCAACGCTCGGTACGCACGCGTCTCGCGTGCTTCGAACGATGACAGCACGCCGGAGGCGTGCGTACCCACCGCCTGGGTTGGCATCGCGCCACACAGCGTGCGCGCCGTTCCGCTGGCTTATTTGAAAGAAGTGATCGCTTATGCCGGCGCCAACGATCTCAAGATTCACATGCACGTGGCCGAACAGCCGGCCGAAGTCTCAGCCTGTGTCGAAGAATACGGCCGCACGCCGATGGCGTTGCTGCAAACGGAAGGATTGTTGAATGAGCAATTCACCGCGGTGCACGCGATTCATGTGACACCAAAAGCGGTCGCCTCATTCGCTGAGACAGGCGCGGCCGTCTGTGCCTGCCCGACGACCGAGCGAAATCTCGGCGATGGGGTCGTTCCGGCTGATGAATACCTGAAACACGGCGTTCCCATCTGCCTGGGAACAGACAGCCACACGCAGATCGATCTGCTTGAAGACGCGCGCGAATTGGAATACCACCTGCGTCTGCAGAAGCTTGAGCGCGCCGTGCTAAGTGTCAGAAGCCCGACCGTGAGGGAGGGCGGCACTCGCCACTCAAATGTCGAAGAGACTGCTCTCCCTGACAGTCGCGCCGGTGACACTGCGCGTTATTTGTTTGATTGCGCGACGGTCAATGGTGCGCGCAGCATTGGCGCACCGAGCGGAACGCTGGCCGCAGGCAAGCCGGCCGATTTCTTCACTATCGATCTCGACGATCCGGCAATCGCCGGAGCTTCCCGTGATGATCTTTTGCCGGCGATCGTTTTTTCAGCTTCGCGCGCAGCGATAAGCGAAGTCGTCATGGCCGGTAAACCAATCGTCTCTGATGGCCGGCACCTCTTGCAGGAAGAAGTTGTGGAAAGATTCAACGACTTGCAGAAGAAATTGTGGACTTAACGAGTAGCGCAAGTTGTTAACTTGCGAATCGCAAATAAAATTTGCGCTACAACAATTTGCGGCACAAAGATGACCGTCGAACAAACACTCGCGGAACTCGTGGCCATCGATTCTGTATCATCGCGCTCGAACGCGGCGATGATTGCTTACGTGCGGCAGCGATGTGAATCTCGCGGCCTGCTGGTTCATGAATATCCGCACATCGATGCGCACGGCGAGACCAAGATCAATTTAGTGGCACAGACTTCAGTCCGTGATCCGGCGGTCGAGACTTCACAGGCTGAAAGCTGTGCCACTGTCGAACTCGCTTTGGTCGGCCACACCGATACCGTTCCTTATGATCCGGCATGGACCGACGCGTTGCGCTTAAGTGAACAGGACGGAAAGCTCTTTGGCCGCGGCGCATGCGACACGAAGGCCTTTATCGCCGCCGCGCTCACGGCAATTGAAAGTGTCGATCTGGCGAAACTGAAAAAACGGCTGGCGCTTGTTTTTACTTCCGATGAAGAGATTGGCTGCCTCGGTGCGAAGCGTTTGGTCGCGGCCCGGCCATTCAGCGCGCGCTACGCGATTGTGGGTGAACCGACTTCCTTACAACCAATGCGCGCCGGCAAAGGTTATTGCCTGGCTGAGATCACGGTGCACGGCCGTGAAGCACACAGCGCTTATCCAAATCTGGGCGTGTCGGCGATTACGCGCGCCGCCCGTCTAATCAGTGCGATTGAAGATATTGCTGAAGAGATAAGAATCGATTTGCATGACGCCTTCGATCCTCCCTACACGACGCTCAACGTCGGATTAATCAACGGGGGCACCGCTAAGAATGTCGTCGCGGGCCAATGCCGCTTCACGCTCGAGTGGCGGACCATCCCTGGACAAGCAACGGATCGCGTGCTGAATGAGGTCAGGAAAGTGATCGGAGAGATTAGCGGGACAGATCACGATTTTTCATGCGACGTTGATGCCGGCAGATTTGATGAGAGCTTTGAGACGAGCGCGAGTTCAGAGCTCGTCCAGTTTCTTGAACAAGCTTCCGCCAGGTCATCGGGCACGGTGGCGTTCGGGACCGAGGCCCCGAGCCTGATCGCTTTGGGAGCGGAAGCGGTGGTATTCGGCCCGGGAGACATACGCGTCGCTCATCGCACAGGTGAATTCGTGCCTATTGAGGAACTGAATCAATCCGTCCAAATCCTTCTTCGCGCCATCGAACGATTCTGCCGGTAACTGGTGCTTCGCCGAAAATCACGGGCAAACGGGCAACCAGCAATTACATTTTAGAGTCGAACACTTCGGTTCAAGCCAATTCCAAAGACATGAAAACCAGCAACTCTCTCGACCGTATTCGGATCGCCTCGCCTTGCCCAGCCAGTTGGGAGCGCATGACGGGAGACGATCGGGTTCGTTTCTGCGATGAATGCAAGCTGCAGGTCTACAACATCGGAGAAATGACACGCGCCGAAGCTGAAGCGCTGATTGCGAAAACCGAAGGCCGTTTGTGCGCGCGAATTTATCGTCGCGCTGATGGGACGGTCATCACGCGTGACTGTCCCGTCGGCCTGCGCGCGATTCGCCGGCGAGTGACGAAAAGCGCCACGGCCGCTTTTGTCGCCGTGATGGCGCTGGCTGCAACCGTGTTTGGACAGAAACCGGGATCGAAAGACAAGAACTCGTGCCGGCAGCAAGTGGTTATGACCAGGGACGCGACGCAAACTACGAACGGTCTGAGCACGGTTACCGGCCAGATTCTCGATCCTAACGGCGCAAGTATTGCCCACGCGGACATCACAATCACCGCCGAGGGCAACGGAAAATCTCTGACTACTTCTTCCGATGACGAAGGCAAATTCATGATGGCGGGGCTTGAATCCGGCACGTACACCATTGGTTTGAAGTCACCCGGTTTCAGGAACCTACGAATTACGGAAGTTAAGTTGAAAAGCAGCGAGAAACTTAATATCGAAGTAACCATGGAACTCGGGGCGACGTCGGTTACGATGGGAATCATCGCAATTGCACCGGAGAAGATTGACTCGCCGACCGGGACGTTTATCATTAACGAGAAAATGATTCAGCGCCTTCCCATTCACTAAGATTAAGTAGCAGGTAAATTTAGAATTGAAATCCCGTTTTTCATTTGTCATCGAATTCCCGCTGGTAACCATTCTGATATTAATTGCGCTGGCAGTCGGCGCCTTGTCGGCTTCAGCCCAAACCGAGGGTTCGCCTTTTCCGCCGCCGACCCAGCTGCAACAAGGTCCGCCCCTGAGCAATGATGAATTTGTGCGGCGGCTGAATCAGCTGAAGGTTGATCCGAACGAAAGCGCAAAGCTGATTGACGACATACGCAAGCGCGGTATCGGTTTCCCCATCACGCCCGGGCTGCGTTCTTTGATTGCGACCAGGAGCGGCAACGACTCGTCTCTGCTGCACACGATCGATGAGGCAAATCGCCGGCGCGCCAATCCGACCGTGGCCACGCCTTTGCCGCCGCTGGCTGAAACTGACGCGCTGCTGGAACAGGCGCGCAAGGCGACTCTGGGCGCGGCTGAGACCATGCCCGACTATCTGGTCAATCAAAGGATCACGCGCTCGCATGCATTCGGCCAGAGCAAGAACTGGGCGCCTTACGATCGTCTGTCGATTGCCGTGAGTTATCGACAAAGCGCCGGCGAAGATTACAAGCTGCTTTCAATCAACGGCATGCCGGTGACCGAAGATCAAAGCTACAACATGAAACTGGGCGGCACGATTTCGACTGGCGAGTATGTGAGCACGCTCACCTCATTGTTCGCGCCTGAGAGCCAGGCGGAATTTCACGCCGTCGATACGGACACCTTGCGCGGGCGGCGCACCATCGTCTACGAGTACGAGGTCAAGCGCGAGCATTCGCGGCAGTCGCTCGGTTGGGGTGAAGGCGGATCGTTGCGGCGTGAAACCATCGCCGGTTATCGCGGACGCATCTGGGTTGATCGAGAGAATTATCGGATTCTGCGGCTTGAAGACATCAGCAGCGAGATCGAGCCGGGCTTTCCGATTACTGCTGCCAGCAAAATCATCGATTACGAATGGGTGGCGATTAACGAGGTGCCTCATTTACTGCCGTCGCGCGCCGTCGTGGAATTGACGGCGCATGATCGCGGCCAGACTGACCAGACGCGCAACGAGATTCTGTTTCGCGGTTATCGTAAGTTCGGCGCCGAAGTTTTGATCAAAGATGTCGACGAAAAAGATTTTCCGGCAGATAAACCCGAAGCAGAACCGAAGAAGCCTGAGACAGCTCCCACTTTGAAACCGCCGCCGGTGAAAAAGCCTTAGTGTCAGAAGCCCGACCGTCAGGGAGGGCAACTCACGAAACAATCATCTGTGGCTAACTCTTCTGGCGAGTTGCCCTCCCTGACGGTCGGGCTTCCAACACGTCAACGCCAGCGGGTAATCAAATAGTCGATCGAGAATCGATCGGCTTCATGCGGAATCAAAAAGACAAACAGGAGCAAAGCCAGCCGCGGGATGACGTGCGTGTGAAATTCGTAAAGCGGCTCTTTCAGTAAATGGCCGAAGGTCACGATGGCCAGCACAAATCCCAGGCCGATTAAGGCTTCCCGCGTGCGAAACCCCACGATCACCAGAGCGCCCGCAATCAACTCGATGAAGGGAATCGTCACGCCGGTCGCCCACAACGACCAGACCGGCAGAAACGTGTCGGAATACGGCAGGAACCACTTGCGCGCATGATTCAGTGGCCCTTGCTGAAAAACTTTGTAGACGCCGGCCATGAAGAAAATCAGGCCCAGGACCAGCCGCGCAAAAAGTACGGCCCAGGCAATATTCGGATTTGTCAGTAAACGTTCCATCGGTTAGTTGTAGCGCAAGTTGTTAACTTGCGACCAGACGCAAACTAATAATTTGCGCTACTGCCTGTAAGCCTCGGCAGGATTCATCTGACCTTGCCGGTTGAAAACCAAGAACTCGATGTCGATGTCGTTATCCTTCGCCCTCCGGCTCGTTCTTCAGATACGAAAAGAGATCGTCGTAGTGACGGACCAGGGGACGATTTCTGATAGCCCGGTTCATCAGATAGTAAACCGCGGTGACAACTATCAATTCGATCGCGAGCATGTACCAAAGCACTCCGAACTGCCGGGCAATGTAAGTGATGGCCAGAACTATCCCCATCGACAACATGGAAATAAACATCAATCCGATGTTGCGCGAAGATTGATCGCCGCGCGCCGCCGGGCGTGAAAAAGGCAAATAGTCCTGGGTCAGCGCCGGAGTCAGCGAGAGAACTGGAATCGCCAACAAGCCGGGCAACGCCAGCGCCATCGTTTTCATTCCTCCGGGAGCGATATAACCAATCAGCAATCCCGCGACGGCCAGTGCCGGCAGCAGGAGATACAGAATGGTAGCTTTGCGCACGCCATGAAAAACCGGCGCGGCGCTCGGCAGCGGAGCAATCGCGAAAATGTCAGCCGCGAGGTAATGCTGCGACATTTGCAGAGTTTGCAGCGCCTGATAGGGCAGCAGGGCCAACATCCAAAGCGTGACCAGCGGCATTACGGATGAGAAGCCACCGCGATTGCGATCGAGCAGACTGATGACGGGAAAAACGAGAAATATGGTGAGCGATGGATACAGTCTGAGTTTGACGTCGCGATCTCGGCGCATGTATGCGGCCGCGAGTCTGAAGCTCCACAGCTCGATCGGATCGCGCAGCCACCAGCGCAGCAGCGGATTGCGTAGTTCGCGCCGCCTGACTACCCGTTCGCGTACCGGCGCGGTGCTGCGCGTTTCGCCAATCTTCGCCAGACCCTGAGCGTAACCTGATGACAATCGCCCGATCGCGATGTAGGCCAGGGCTGCCGTCGCCAGCAATCCAATCAGTCCCAGCAAGACGCCAAACAGATGGTCTCCCGCTAAACCCGAGTCGAATCCTGCGAACCATGCGGGCGGCAAGGCGAAGAGGTAGCGCGCGTAAGTGGTCAGGCTCAACCCTTCGAACCGCTGCAGCAGACGCGGCACAACCTGATATCCGCCGATGAAAAGCACCGACATAGCGATCTGCGACCAGGCGGCGAAGTTGTCGAACTTTTCCCGATCCAAATACTTGATGACGAGGCCATATGTGCACACGACTGCGGCCGAGCAGAAGATGCAGAGCCCGGTCATTGAAATCAAATGGACCAAGGGAAACCAAATGCGCGTGCCGCGGATGGCCAGCGCAAAGAATGTCGGAAATAAATTGAGGGCCGTGGCCAGAACCAGCGTAAAGGCGACCAGGTTAATCGTCTTGGCCAGCAAAAGGGTCCTGGGATGAATGGGCCGATGCATCAGCACATCGCTTTCATTTGCGTTGAAGAGGATGTCGCCTGATTCGGCTGTGACCGCCATGCCCACGACGAAGAAGGTCATGCTATGGATGATGATGGAGAAAGTGAAGAGATCGACTAACGATGAAAAGGCGAATGTGCTGGTCATGAGGCCGGTCACCATGTACATGATGAGGACGAAGATCAAACTGCGAGGCTTGCCGCTTCGGTTACCCATCGCCCGCGAAACGCGGCCGCGTGTGCTGAGTCGCCAATAGCATTTCAGCAGGGCTTTCAGTTGCTGGCGATCGATTGAGCTTTGGGTGCTGCTCATCTCACTCCGACGCTAATACTCGCGCGAACTCTTCGGCCCGGGCCAATAAATTCTCAGTTGCGGTCAGTTTGTTGAAGACATGTTCCAGCGACTTCTCTCCGGTTTGTTCGAGCAGCTGCGGCACGGTGCCGTCGGCCACGATGAATCCTTTATGGATAATCACGACGCGTTCGCAGATTCGTTCGACCACGTCCAGAATATGCGAGCAGTAGACGATCGTTTTGCCCTCCCGGGCGAGCGATGTGATCAGCGTCTTCAAACTCAGCGCCGCGTTGGCGTCCAGGCCGTTCAGGGGCTCGTCGAGAAACACAATCTTCGGGTTGTGCAGCAAGGCCGAAGTGATCACGACCTTCTGGCGCATGCCTTTGGAATAAGCCGACAACTGCTTGTCCTGTAGCGTCGAGGTCGACAGATCAAAGAATTGTCCAAACTGTTCGATGCGTTCGTTCGTTTCGCTTTCCGGCAGGTGATATAGAGCCGCGACGAGATGCAGGTACTCCCAGGCAGTGAGCGATTCAAACACGGCGCCGGTTTCGGGAACGTAGCCGGTGATGCGCTTTACGTCGAGCGGATCGTTTACAACATCGAAGCCATTGACTCGGGCGGTGCCTGACGTCGGCAACAACATGCCGGTCAGCATCTTGATCGTGGTGCTCTTGCCCGCGCCGTTCGGTCCCAGCAAGCCCACCAGCTGGCCGTCAGGAATTTCGAGATTAAGTTCCTGGACCGCTACCTGCGGACCAAACTGTTTCGTGAGGTTGCGAAGAGTAATCATTGACTTGCATATGATGTTGCTAATTGAGGAACCAGGTCAATAGATTTAATCGCTCCAGCGGCAAAGCTGCGGGCTGGACATTGGCGCCGAGAGTGAACGCATTCCGACTTGACCGTCCGTAAAAGCCGTCAATAGTATTTGGGCCAACTGGAAAGTGCGCGCCGTTCCTTGTCTCAGAATCTGCGGAAACGCCCGACCATTAAGCTTCTTTAGACTTGTCTGTTGAAATTGTCGTGTGTTCTTCGTAGTGGGAACACATCTCACAGATGAAGGAGTCTTCGATGAATACGCTCACCTCCCTTGCGGTTCGTGCCGGTCAAATTATCGGTTCAGCTGAGAAACAACCGCGTCGTTGGTTGAGTTTACGCCTGGCGCTTGTTGTCCTGCTCGCGTCATCTGCCCTCACCTTAGTTGGAATTTCAGTTCTGAGCAGCGCCGGGAGCTCTACCCTTAGCCAGCCGCCTGCGTCTCGAGCGGCAAGCGGAAAACCGCAGTGGCTAAAAGACGTTCCCCAGCAAAATCCCGAATCGCTGCCGCCGTCGCTGGTCGTGACCGTCACCAATACTGACGATCATGACGACGGAACCTGCGACGGTTCCGACTGCACCCTGCGTGAAGCGATCAATGCGACCAATGCAAACTCAGGATCCGATCGCATCGAGTTCGCCGGCGGCCTCACAGGGACAATCGATCTCCAAAGCGCGTTACCCACGATTACCGATGGCCTGGAATTGCATGGGCCGGGAGCGGCGTCCCTAACCGTTCACCGGAATACGGCCGCCGGGTTTTTCCGCATCTTCGATGTGAATGCGTCAATGGACGTGGAGATCTTCGGCATTAGTATTACGAACGGCATGCCACTCAAAGACCCCGACACCGTTGCCGATGGAGGCGGAGTTTATAACGAAGGTAACGGCAGTCTCTTCCTCAAGAACGTGGCCGTGACCAATAACCAGGGAGGGAACGGGGCCGGGGTAGCATCGAAGATCGGCGGCCCGATCATTATTGAAGACAGCCGTATCACCAATAACCTCGCATACGGCAATGGCGGAGGCATCAACAACCAAAACCCCGCCGGCCACGTGGCCATCTTCAACAGCATCATTGCCGGTAACAGCACCTTCCACAATGTCGGCCAGACGGGCGGCGGCATTGAGAACGATGGTGGCGCCGTCACAATTGACCGAAGCACCATCACCGACAACCGCGCAAACGTAGCGGGCGGCGGTATTATGAACGCCGTCGGTATCGGCAACATCGCCGGCACTCTCACGATTACGAACAGCACCATCGACGGAAATGTAGTGGGTAACCCGCTGAACCCCAGCCTGCTTCTCCGTGGCGGTGGAATTTTCAATTCTGCAAATTGTGTAGCTCGCGTTATCAACAGCACGATCAGCAATAACCAGACGAACGCGGGCGGCGGCATTGCCAACTCGGGCTTGCTCGAAATCACGAGCAGCACCATTGCCAAGAACGGTGCGATCAATGGCGGAGGCATCAACAATGCCGACGGAACCGTCAATATCAGAAGCAACATCATCGCTTTGAACACCGTAACGGCCAGTTTGAATTCCAACGCTCCCGGTGGGTCAGGACCGAATATGTTCGGTCCGATAAATTCCCAGGGCCACAACGTTATCGGAAACGCAGCGGGCTTCGTGATGACGCCCAGCGCGGGGGATCAACTCAACGTCACCGCAGACCAACTCAACCTTGGCGCGTTAGACAATTACGGCGGCCCAACGCAGACCCACGCGCTATTTATTCCCAGCGTAGCCATCGATGCCGGTGACGATTGCGTTGCCGATGCGGCGCATTGCGGCGATCCGAACCTGCCGCAGCTCTTAACCGATCAGCGCGGAACGCTTTTTCCGAGAAAGGAAGGCGATCACGTTGACGCAGGCGCGTTTGAACTTCAGCCGCCACCACCGACGCCGACAGCGACACCCACAGCGACACCGACGCCGGCGGCAACTCCGACGGCCACACCCTGTGCGGGCTCAAATCAGTTAAAGGATTCAAGTCTCGAAGCGAGCAGCGGCAATGGTCCGATCACCAATTCGAATTGGGAATCGACCTCCACCAAATTTGGATCGTCGCTTTGCAGTGCAGCGGTCTGCGGCAACGGCAGCAATGGACAGGCGGTGCCGCGCACGGGAACTTTCTGGGCCTGGTTCGGCGGAGCTGAAGGTCCGGAGTTTGGCACTCTCAAACAGACCGTGATGATTCCCAGTGGCAGCCCGGCCCGGCTTAGTTATTACTTGAAGGTCAGCCGCGTGCATGCGCACGGCGACGTGTTGAAAGTGAAGATTGATGACAGCCACACGATCGATACCGTTGTCGAGCCCGCGGTGGAAGATAAAACTTACGCTTTGCGCACTCTTGACCTGACGAACTTTGCCGACGGTGCTTTACATACGATCGTGTTTGAGTTCTCGGCGCCAAACCTCGGCCGGAGTTCCTCGTTCAATGTTGACGACATTACCCTGGGCATTCCGTGTCCGGACGCGAGCCCGACACCCACGCCAACACCTGGGCCGACGCCGACGTGCACGAGTGGAAACAAATTCGCGGATACAAGTCTTGAAGCCAGCAAAGGAGACAGTTTCCCAATAACCAACCCCAACTGGGATTCAACGTCGAGCCACTTCATTTCGTCGCTTTGCAGTCCGGAGGTTTGCGGCAGTGGCCCCAACGGTCAAGCCGCGCCGCGAACCGGCAAGTACTGGGCCTGGTTTGGTGGATCAGAAACACCCGAAAACGGAACGTTGCAACAGAGAGTCATTATTCCAGCGGGAGCCGGTGTGTTCCTCGGCTACTACTTGAAGGTTAGCAAAGTCTATGCGCCGTTCAATGACAGACTCGCAGTAATAGTTGATGGCGAAATCCTGCAGACCATTATTGAACCTGCTACGGACGAGACAGATTATTCATTTCGCGGCGTGCCTCTGCCGGCGGTCTATGCCGACGGTGGCGCACACACGATTCTCTTTCAATTCACCGCACTGGATAGCGGCAGGGCGTCCAGCTTTAACATCGACGACATTACTCTTGACGTGACTTGTCCATCTGCCTCCCCTGGAGAAACAGAAAGCGTGCAATTCTCCGGCGCGAACTATGTCGTTAGAGAAGGCAGTGGCCTGGCTGATATCACGGTAACGCGCACCGGCGATTCAGCGAACAGTGTGAGCGTGAACTTTTCGACGAATGATGACGCGGGCGCACAACCATGCAGCGCCCGGACCGGCGTTGCTTCAGCGCGCTGCGATTACACGCAGACCAGCGGCACTTTGAAATTTGCGCCGGGCGAAACTTCAAAGACAATCGCGGTTCCAATTTCCGACGATGCCTACATCGAAGGCAACGAACATTTTGGCGTGACCTTGACCAGTGCCGCCGGTGCGACGCTGGGCACGCAGGCGAGCACTACGGTGACCATTGCCGACAATCAAGCTGCCGGCGCGGCCAATCCATTGGATAATCTCAATCCACAGTTCTTTGTGCGCCAGCATTATCTCGATTTCCTTAACCGCGAACCTGATGCGGACGGTTGGGATTTCTGGATCAAACAAATTACGAGTTGCGGTTCTGCCGCCAGCTGCGTCGAGCAGAAGCGCGTCAACGTGTCAGCCGCATATTTTTTGGCGATCGAATTCCAACAGACGGGTTATCTGGTCGAACGCATGTACAAGGCTGCGTACGGTAATCTGCCAAATGCGCCGGTGCCCATTAAGTTCGGGGAGTTTCTCTCTGACACGCGCAACCTCGGCGACGATTTAGTCGTTGGGACCACGGGGTGGGAAGGCGTTCTGGAGAACAACAAACAGCGGTTCGCTAATCAATTTGTGCAGCGGGCTCGATTCTCTTCAGCCTATCCGATCTCGATGACGCCGGCGAAATTTGTCGATCAATTGAATGCAAATGCCGGTAACCTCTTGTCGGCGTCGGATCGCGCGGCGGCCATTGCCCTCTTCGGCAACGCGAGCGATACCAGCAACGTGACGGCGCGTGCACAGGCGTTGCGACAGGTCGCTGAGAACCCGAACCTGTACAAAGCCGAATTCAATCGCGCATTTGTGCTGATGCAGTACTTCGGCTATTTAAGACGCGATCCGAACTCTGGCCCGGATACAGATTTCGGCGGCTACAACTTCTGGCTGAGCAAGCTGAACCAATTTGGCGGCGATTACATCAAGTCTGAAATGGTTAAGGCGTTCATAGATTCCGCCGAATATCGTGCGCGGTTTGGCCCGTAAGCAATTGGTCTGAACGGCTAAAGCGGACCGAATTGGCGACCGGTTCTGATCAAGGAGCAGCTTCACGGCTTCAGGACCATTAGCCGCTTCTCACGATCGGCGGCGTAACTCAGACAGGCGAGGATGTCTTCTTTCGTCAAGTAAGGAAAGTCAGAAAGAACCTCCTCCTGAGTCATTCCCGACGCGAGATATTCCAGCACGTCATACACCGTAATTCGCATCCCACGAATGCATGGTTTGCCGCCACGCTTGCCGGGTTCGATTGTGATGATGCCCTGGTAACTCATATGGCGATAGTAAGACCCGATGCGAAAGAGGGCAAGCGTTGCGAAAGCACACTTTCGTCTATATCGGAATGTCGCCTTCTACACTATTCGACAAATCCACTAATAAAAATCATCTGTGAAGCTGCAACCGCCCAAACATATTTCGGGATTGCGTTTGTGACGGGACCACCTGTTGCACCGCCATGAGCCACGCCTTCGCCTCCGCTCGATTCGCGATTCAATTCAACCGCTTCGGGTTATCTTCCTGACTTGAATCCGGCTTCGTGGTGTCCCATCATTAACTCCATTCATGGCCAACATAGCGCTACGCCTTCCTGAAAACGTCCCCGGCGATTTCTTTGTAGATTCAACTTGCATCGATTGCGATGCGTGCAGACAGATCGCGCCTGGCATCTTCACCGATCAGGGCGAGGCGTCGGTTGTTCATCATCAGCCCGAGACGGACGAAGAGACAAAGCGCGCGCTGATGGCGCTGGTGGCCTGTCCGACCGGATCGATTGGCACAATCGCACACCACGACGCGCACCTCGGCATCGATGCCTTTCCGGAATCGATCGCGGACAACATTTACTATTGTGGCTTCAATGCTGAGTCGAGCTTTGGCGCCTGGAGCTATCTAATCGTGCGACCTGAGGACGAAGGCGGCAATGTCCTGATCGATTCACCGCGTTTCGCTTCGCAGCTCGTGAAGAAGATCGAAGCGATGGGTGGTGTGCGCACGATGTTGCTCACGCACAAGGACGATGTCGCCGATCACGAACGGTTCGCTGCGATATTCAAATGCCGCAGAGTGATGCACGATGATGATGGCGCGGCGCGACGAGGCGTCGAATGGATCGTCAACGGCCAGGACTCGGTTCGCATAGACAATGACGTGGTTGCCATTCCGGTTCCCGGCCACACGCGCGGCCACCTGGTGTTCCTTTATAAGAACAAATTCCTTTTCACGGGCGATCATCTCGCCTGGTCGCCGAATCGGAATTCGCTCATCGCCTTTCGCAACGCTTGCTGGTATTCATGGACCGAACAAACGCGGTCGATGGAAAAACTTTTGGACTATGACTTTGAGTGGGTGCTTCCCGGTCATGGGCGGATTCATCACGACAGCGCCGCCAACATGCGCGACGCGCTTCTCGACTGTATTGATTGGATGAAAACGCGTTAATATGCCCACCGTTTTCGAGGAGAACTTTATGAAGTTTCTACGATGGATGATGGTGTTGGCGGGTCTGCTCTGGCTGGTGATTGGAGTCACGGCGCAGGATCCAAACGTCAAGCACTATGAAAAGGACGGCCTGTCCTTCGATTATCCGGCGAACTGGCACTTCAGCGATCAGAGCACCGGGCAGATGCAGTTCCTCGAAATGGAGCGCGATGGCTACGCTCAGATTCGCATTCGCACGCCGCGTGAATGGTTGAAGGCGCCGGACAAAGAGGCGGCCGCGAAGAAGCTGATCCAGGATCAATATGTCGATGGCTTTGCGAATCAGCTGCAGCAGGCCGGAATGAGTCCGAAACGCTCGCCAGGAACCACGCAGATTGCCGGCGCTGAGGCCCAGGGGACAAAAGTGCACGCCGTGATGGATGGGCAGCCGGGCGGAATGGATTCCTATTTCAACTTCGTCGGCGATCGTCTGGTGCAGATGTCGATCATCGGATCGGAAAAAGAGATTGCGAAATCCGCGGAGGTCTGGGACATGATTCGCAACAGTTTGAAGATTGCACCGGCGCCGCAACCGTCACCATCGCCGACCAAGAGCAAGCCATAGCTTTTCTGCCTCTCGCCGAAGGAGAGGGAACTTGAACATACATTGGAGCAGAAAAAGTGATCATAGGACTTCCGAAAGAGATTAAAGACAACGAATATCGCGTCGGCCTGACGCCGGCAGGTGTGCGCGCTTTAACTGATGCCGGGCACCGGGTGCTGGTGGAAAAAAACGCCGGTGAAGGCTCAGGGTTTGAGGACGCGTTATATACGCGTGCCGGCGCGACCATGATTCCGTCGGCCGATGACGTCTGGGCCGAGGGAGACATGATCGTCAAGGTGAAGGAACCAATTGCGCCTGAGTATCCGCGCATGCGCGAAGGGCAGTTGCTCTTTACCTACCTGCACCTGGCGCCTGACAACGAACTCACCAAACAGTTGCTCGAGCGCAAAGTCACCGGCGTCGCCTATGAAACGATCACCGACAGGCGCGGCACACTGCCGCTGCTGACGCCGATGTCCGAAGTGGCCGGCCGCATGGCGGTACAGGTCGGCGCGCATTATCTCGAGAAGATGCAAGGCGGTCGCGGAATTCTTCTCGGCGGCGTGCCCGGTGTTCCCGCGGCGCGTGTCGTCATCATTGGCGGCGGCGTGGTAGGCACGAACTCGGCGAAGATCGCCGTGGGCATGGGCGCGCACGTCACGATCATCGATAACAATCTGGATCGCCTGCGCGAACTTGACGATATTTTTCTCTCAAAGATTGCGACGCTCGCTTCGAGTGCCTACATGATCCACGATGCTGTGTCGCAGGCTGACTTGATCATCGGCGCGGTCCTGGTCCCGGGTGCTTCGGCGCCGCGACTGGTGACGCGGAGCATGTTAAAGGACGTGACGGACGGCGCGGTGATTGTGGACGTGGCCGTGGATCAAGGCGGCTGCGTTGAGACGACACATCCAACTACGCATTCAGACCCTACTTACTACGTTGAAGGCGTGCTGCATTACTGTGTAGCGAACATGCCCGGCGCCGTGCCGCGCACTTCGACCTTCGCGTTGACGAACGCAACGCTGCCCTACGCTTTGAAGCTGGCGAACCTGGGATTCAAAGCGGCGGTGATGAGCGATTCAGGCTTGGCTGAAGGTGTGAATACCTATGCCGGTAAACTGACCTACAACGCCGTGGCAGTTTCGCAGGGAAGAGAGTACACGCCGCTGACCCAGTTGCTCGAAGGCTGAGTGTCAGAAGCCCGACCGTAAGGGAGGGCAGCTAACCAAAGAAATTAGCCGCGGATGAACGCGGATCAGACGGATAGGAAGGAATATGTCTTGGGTCTTATCCGCGTTAATCCGCGGCTGAACTCCTGCTTAGTTGCCCTTCCTTACGGTCGGGCTTCTGACACCTTCGCCAGGCATTGCTTCAACTCTTCCGCTTTTACTGGTTTGAAGAGAAAGGCGTCGATCAGTTCCTTGTCGGCGCTGGACGGCCGATCGTTTTCCTGTCCGGTGAGCAGGACAATCGGCAGCTTTGCCAGCTTGGGATTACTTCTGAGGAATCGAGCCAGCTCGCGCCCATTCATTTGCGGCATCACCGCATCGGTCAGCACGACATCGACCTTGGACGCCAGCGCGCAACGCATTCCTGCCAAGCCATCTTCGGCCGTAATTACCTGATAGCCGGCGCGTTGCAGAGTCACTTCCAGATACCTGCGCACAGAGCGATCGTCTTCGACCAAAAGTACGCATTTAGGTGTCTCACTCATACAACAAACAGAGATTGTGAGATTAGGCGGCGGGTTAGTTAATGTCAAAGCTGCTCAATCACGGACGGTTCGCAGTGCTCTCCCCCACAGTTGAGCGCAAATCAACAAAGCCCAGGTGCTTTGTTATACTTCTGGATCGCACCAGAGGTAGATTTTCCATCTATAGCAGTCTATGTACGAATTTGCAGTCACCCCAGCAGTAAATCAGATTCGCCGCCGTGGCGTGACGATCACCGATGTGGTTGCCGGATCCATCGGCGCCGAGCTGGATCTCGAGCCCGGCGATCGCATCATCCGCGTCAATGGCCACCTGGTGCGCGACTATCTCGACTTTCGCTATCAATCGTCGGGTGAAACCGATTTGGTCGTCGATGTGCGCAAGCGCAACGGCGAAGACTGGGAATTAAATATTGAGCGTGACGAGGGCGAAGACTTTGGCTTGAGCTTCGAGCAGATTGTCCCGCGCCAATGCGCCAACGAATGCCTCTTCTGCTTTTGCAAGGGCAATCCCGAAACGGCGCGCCCGTCGCTGTTCGTTCGTGACGAGGACGTGCGTCTGTCATTTCTTTATGGCAACTACACGACGTTGACTTCCATTAGCGAAGACGAAATGCGTCGCGTGATTGAACAGAGATTGTCGCCGCAGTATGTCTCGGTACATGCGACGAACCTCGAGGTGCGCGCTTATCTCCTCGGCATCGACAAAGAGCGGGCGGACATCAGCGATAAGATGCAACGCATGATCGATGCGGGCATTGAGATTCACGCGCAGATAGTTCTTTGTCCCAAGATTAATGATGGCGAGATCCTGCAGCAGACGATCTACGACCTGGCGAAATTGCACCCGCACGTGCGCAGCGTCGCAATTGTGCCACTGGGACTGACGCGTTATTTGAATGATGCTCGGTTGACGCCCGTGACGGCGGAATTCTGCACGCGGACGATCAAAGAGGTTTCAGCAATTCAACTCGATTTGAAAAGGAAGCTGGGAACCCGGTTCGCCTTTATGGGCGACGAGATATATTTGAAAGCCGGACAACGCGTGCCTTCACGCAGACATTATGGCGACTGTCCGCAGATTGAGGACGGCGTCGGCATGGTTCGCACCTTTGCCGATCAATTCAGTTCGTTGCTGCGCTCGCTGTCACAGAGAGGATCGTCGGCTCTGGCGACTGCCGGCACCATAATGACGGGGACGCTATTCTCGACAGTGCTTGAAGAGATGGTCGCGCAATTGAACGGGCAGTGTGGCACGAATTTGAAAGTTGTCGGTGTGGCCAACGAATACTTTGGCGGAGATGTCAGCGTGGCGGGACTGTTAACCGGCGGTGATCTGATTGCAGCAAAGGATCAGGTTGCCGGCGAGTTCGTCGTCATTCCGCAAGTGACGCTCAAGAGCGACGAGCCCGTGATGTTGGATGGGATGCGCTTCGAACAACTGCAGGCGCAGTTCGATGTGCCGATCATTCCCTGCGACTTTGCCCGCTTCTCGGCGCTCATCCGGACCGGCATTCAGAACCTCTAAGAGCAATTCAATTCAATCGGGCCGATCTCTGATTGAGCACTAAAACAGATGGATGAATCAGGACAGAGGATTCTCGACGTCGGTTGCGGCTGGAACAAGACTCCGGGCGCAATAGGCATGGATGCGAATCCGAAAACGCACGCGGACGTCATCCACGACCTGGGCTCGATCCCTTATCCGTTCGCCGACAGTGAATTCGATCAGGTTGTTTGCCGTCACGTGGCCGAACATGTTCCGGATGTAATGGCGCTCGTCGCCGAACTGCATCGGGTGACAAAGGCCGGCGGCCGGATCCTGATCGTCACACCCCACTATTCAAATCCCGACTGGCCCACCGATCCTACCCATCGCAATCACTTCAACAGTTATTCGTTCAACTGCTTCCTCGAAGATCGCCAGCTTTTTCCGTTCTACACGGACGTTCGGCTGAAGGCCCTGCGCACTTATGTCTCACTGGCGAATGTTTGGCGGGCGATTGGTTTAGAGCTCGTCGTCAATCTCGATCAACGCTGGCCGGGTCTTAGATTTACGCGCAAGTTCTGGGAGTTCTACCTGAGCCTGGTCTGCCGCGGCAAAGAGTTGCAATTCGAATTCATGGTCGTCAAATAGGCGTTTCGCCCAGGCGAAAGCCACAGCGATCAGGGCGGCAATCTGATCAGCGCCGGATAGTGCAGCGAACCGCTCTCTCATGGTTTTCGGATCGAAATCCGAAAAAATCAATTTACTTCCGGTGTAAGTGGCACTGCTCGCCGTAAAAATGCCTTCATTGCGAATAGTTTAGCTTTGGCATAATCATTGCGATTTGACCTCCGTCAATAGAATAACGTCTCCCGTTCCTGACGTGTTTGCCCCCATTTGCTTTCCAGCACATTGGGATCCTAAGCTTAGAATTCCACGTGGACAAGTTGTCGCG